>ERZ834859.183-NODE-183-length-85690-cov-13.991814_pt1 | contig 85690 bp, 87 predicted proteins | sample MGYA00519947_ERZ834859 | MGnify/ENA primary metagenome ERZ834859 (study PRJEB31850, sample SAMEA3708763) | human gut metagenome | biome: human gut; feature: human-associated habitat; material: faeces | place: China | collected 2014 ...
GAGGTATTTTCAATTTTCAACATCCACATTTTTTATTATACAGGAAGCTCCTTATTTAATTCTCTTTGTAGTCTCACAGTCAAAGAACATAACTCTGTTTTTCTCTACTCCAAGAGAAATCTTTGTTCCTGGAGTCATATTCATATATTTTGTTGTATGAATCTTAACTTCTTTTCCATCTACATGAGTAATCAAAATAGAATGTGATCCCTGGGGTTCTGTAAATTCCACAGTAACGTCGCACATATATCCCTCTGAATGGACACACTCAGGAGAGACGGAACAGTATTCCGGTCTCACACCCATATCTACTTTTGTTCCCTCATACTTCATGAGAGCCTCTTTCAGTTCTTCAGGTACAGCATACCGGAATTCTTTGTTTACAGCATAAAGTTTTTCTCCCTCTTTTTCAATCACTACGTCAAAAAAGTTAGTAGGCGATGTTCCGATAAACTCAGCCACAAATTTTGTAGCGCTGTCCTGATACACCTCCATAGGCGTTCCAATCTGCTCGATTTTCCCCTGATACATAACTACAATTCTGTCAGCCAGACTCATAGCCTCTGACTGATCATGAGTTACAAAAATACTGGTAGATCCTTGTTTTAAATGAATGTTTTTAAGCTCTGTTCTCATGGAAACACGAAGCTTTGCATCAAGATTGGAGAGCGGTTCATCCATAAGAAACAGCTTTGGCTTTACAACAATGGCTCTGGAAACAGCTACTCTCTGGCGCTGTCCTCCTGACATCTGAGCAGGGTAGCGTTTCAGAAGATGCACAATATCCGTTGCCTCCGCAGCCTTTAATACGCGCTCCTTTATCTCAGCTTTCGGAACTTTTTGAAGCTTTAAAGGATAGGCAATATTATCAAAAACTGTCATATGCGGCCATATAGCATAGCTTTGAAAAATCATGGATACACCTCTGTCCTTCGGTTTTTTATCCACGATATTCTCCCCGTCTATCAGAATTTCCCCTCCGCTTATATCCTCAAGGCCTGCGATCATTCGGATAGTTGTTGTTTTTCCACATCCGGACGGACCTAAAAATACAATGAACTCTCCCTTTTCAATATTCATGTTCATATGATTCACAACCATAGGGCCGTCTTTTGTATATTTTTTCTGTAAATCTTTAATCTCTAAATAGCTCATTCCGTTCTATCCTTTCTTTTTGTATTATAATTCCACTCCGCCCCACATCTGTCCGATATATTTACGGATAATAAAAGTAAATACAAGCGCCGGAAGAATCAGAATAATACTTCCTGCTGCCGCATATTGGATTCCGCTTGACGTAGTACCGATTGCTTTATATACAACAAGAGCCAGCGTCTGATTTTCATTTGTGAGAATCAACGCGGAAATCGTATCATTCCACGCTGTCAAAAAAGCATACATGGAGCTTGCCGCAAGCGCCGGGAATGCCATAGGAAGCGTAATTCTCATAAAAGTCTGAAAACTGTTTGCCCCAAAAATCATAGACGCCTCCTCAAGCTCTCTGCTGATTCCGATAAAAATACTGCTTGTGATCCATGCCGTAAGCGCAATATTCGGCACAGAATATAAAATCGCCAGTCCCAGAAGCGTATCAAAAAGTCCCATTTTAATCAGCATAACCGCCATTGGAATACTGATTCCCACAACAGGGAACATTCGGACAATCAAAAGTCCCACATTAATCTGTTCTTTAAACTTAAAATTGTATCTTGCCATAGCGTAACCGGCGAGGCTGCCAACAGAAATAGAAATCAAAATAGTTAAAAGCGAAACAAAAATACTGTTTTTTAATCCTTTCGCCGCTCCCGGTGCGATGCGGAAAAAGGTCTTAAAATTATAGAACATATCCTTTTTATATGTAAATTCCATAGGCCCGCTTTCATATGTCTTGGAAAAATCCTCCACCAGCAGTTCTCCCGGTACCGTTACTCCGTACTGTCTTGTAAAATGGTCTTCCAGTTTTTTCGGTCTTTTTGTGGTAATAATAGATTCGTATCCTTCTCCTCTGTCATAAAAAATCTCAAATTCTTTTTCTTCATTTGGAACAACTTTTACAGTGATGATTGTACTGGGAAATATCCTTTTCGGAAACTGAGTCATCTCATTTGCATTTGAAAAAGAAACTGTAGCAAAAAACATGAGTGGAATCGCAACCAGCATAACCATACCCGCAAGAATAATTGCTATAACCGCTTTTTGTACAGCATTTAACCTGTCCATCATACTTTCTCAACCTCCTTTTTTGGCTTACCTTTCGAAACCCTAAGATAAACAACGGTTGCAAGAAGTACGATTACTGTTGTAAGGAACGAATACGTAAATGCCAGTTTCACACTTGTATCTACCCCCGGAACTATATCTACATAGAATGCAACTCTCTCTACAAGGAACGGAACTTTACTATATCCAAGTACCATAACAGCAATCGCCCATACCTGTACGGTTGCAATCAAACGCATAATTACCGATGTGGTGATAGAGGGTTTTAAAATAGGAAGCACAATGTCCTTAAATATTTGCCATTTATCTGCTCCAAACAAAAATGCAGCTTCTTTCAGCTCTTTCTGAACTCCCTGCAGCCCTGCAACAAGAATAATCATAACTGAAGGAGTTACGGTCCATGTATCAATTAAAATTACAAGAAAAACTGCTGAAAGGCCATCAACATTCATAAACTGAAGAGGTTCTGAAATTAAATGAAGATTCATGAGAAGCGTATTGATCCATCCATCTCCCATAAGACCTGTTTTCCACAAAATAGCAACTGCGGTAGGCGTAATAGCCATTGGAATCATGGACACAAACATAAGAAGCTTTGACCCTTTAAACTTTCTGGAAAGCAGTACTGCCAACACAAGAGCCAGAAGATACTGTGCAATCACAGAAACAGCAGCAAATATGGCGGTATTCATCACAGATTCAGAAAAAAGCTCTGACTGCGCCATTAATTTAAAATTCCCCAACAGAGTAAAGTCTCCGTTTAAATCTGTAAATACTTCTTTTGCTCCCGACAGTACCGGATAAAGCCAGAACACGCCATAAAATAAAAACGCAGGCAGCAGCAAAAGATACGGTATTTTTCTTTTATTCAACTACATTCCTCCTCGTCTGATGAAAAAGGGAAGGGATTTTTCTTCCCCTCCCCTTTCCATGTAATATATTTTCTCTTATTCTGCCAGTTTTAATTCGTCAAGTTTTCCCTGCATTTCCTCCAGGAAAGCATCATCTGGAACTGCTTTTGTCTCTGCAATCTTATTGTATACATCTCCGTAAAGAAGTTTCACTGCATTCCAGTCAGAATATTCTGTTGAAGGAACACCGGAAATAATTGTATCTGCAAGCATTGCGTTTCCTGCTTTCATAATTGCGTCTGAAGACTCCAGAATATCGCCAACTTCCTCAATCGGACTTAACACGCCGCCCATATTTGTACAGTAGTCGTAATTCACCTCCGGATCAGCTATATACTCAAGGAATTTCTGTGCTGCTTCTGCGTTCTTGGAACCTTTCTGGATTCCCGCACACCATGCAACTGCTGTAGAACCTGCTCCCTGACTTCCTTTTGGAGCTGCGCCTATTACAAAGTTATTCGGAGCTGCGTTGTAGCTCGTTCCTGCCGGTCCCATGTGTGTAAAGGTGAGCCAAACATCCCCTTTATCAAGCGGCTCTGTAACTGCATTGTACTGATCCTGATTTGCATAAAAAGCATCTGCTTCCGCTATTTTTGCAATCACTCCCATTGCGTCTTTAAATCCCTGAGATGTAAACTCCGGAAAACTTCCGCCATATGCAAGGCTCATGCCTCCCATAGGATAAAGAAGCTGAGAACCGTCCATACTTGTAGGAAGCATGGTTTTTCCTTCTCCTTCTCCTTCTGCAATAGCAATTGCCCAGTCTGTATACTGTTCCCAGGTAAGCCCTTTTTCCACATCTTCCTGTGTCAGACCTTCCGGAAGATAATCAAGAGCTTTTACATTTGCAATTGTGATATACACATCAAAAGACATAGGAACAAAATATCTTGCATCTTCTTTATTTGTAGAGCCATCAAACATTGTTGTATAAGTAACGCCTGTTCCGTCTACTGTTTCAGAAATATCTTCCATCCATTCTCCATTTACATAAGGCGCCATATTCGCTGTATCTACGATTAAAAGATCGGATACAATATTTCCAGTCTCCTGTTCTGTCTGTATTTTTTTTATTCCGTCTGCCTGTGTAATAAAATCAATCTCCACATCAATTCCAGTTTCTTCTTTAAAGCTTTCCAGAAAGCTTGATGTAATATACTCTTTTTCCTGAGGCTGTGAAGCATTGGTACACATAATTTTAAGTGTTCCGCCCTCTGTTCCTTCTGCTTTTACTGTAACTCCTGCCATCATTGAAGTCATCATTGCTGCAGTCAATAAAGCAGCCATCCATTTCTTTTTCATAACTTTCATCGTCCTTTCTTTTTATTTTTCTGTTGTTTTGATGATATTATGATAACATTCAGGATATGAGTTCCACAATGTACGAAGAAACAGGCTTTCCCTGCTTCATTGTGCATATGCACAAAAGCCTGTATTCAAACCCCTGTTGTGGTCTAAATACAGGCTTTCTTACATATTCATTTTCACAATAGCAATATAAATATACATCAAATCTCTGGCACATCTTGGATTCCTATCCAGAAGCTCTTCAATTCTCGACAGACGGTAATTCAGAGTATTTCTATGGATATGAAGCTGTTCACACACTACGGCGTAATCCTGATTCCATTCCATATATGCACGCACAGTTTCTCTCAAAATTCCATCCACATCCTTTTCTTTTAATATGTCCATCATACGCCTTACTTCTTTGATTTCTTCAATATTGGCAAGAATACATTCCAGAGAAACTTCGCTGTAATGAAGAATTCTTTTCGTATTTCCCGTGGCTTTTGCCATTGCAAAAGTCTGTTCTGCCGTTCTTGTAGTTTTGCCGGCAACTGTACTTGGTTCACCTACATAACACCCTGTAATTTCTTTGCTGAGTGCCAGTATTTTCCCCAGACGATCATCTAAATCTGTTTCAGAATCAAATAAAATCAATGCATCTTCCATTCTCTGCCTTACAAGGTACTCACCCTTTCTCAGAAATCGCTTAATATTTTCAAACAGGCTGTAACGTATTCTTTTACAATTTATAATCACTGCCTTTCTCTGCATATGAAGGTCAATTCCAAGATAATTAGCTGTATCCAGAAATTCTCCTGTATATTTTGGTTTTTGAACGCTGATCCACTCATACAGAAAATCCTTCAGTCTGCTCTCCCTTATGGACGTCATCTCGCTGAAAATCTGATTTTCTATCATAAGCTGCGCTGTAATCACCACAATCTGACCAATCTGCATAACAGCTTCCACGTCCCCGCTGATTCCAATTACTCCCACAATATTTTTCGAATAAAAAATAGGCAGATTAATCCCTTTACGTTCTGTTTCAGTATCTTTATACACCACATAAGGTTTCTTCATCTCAATGGCTTTTACTGCTCCCTGATGAATGGTTCCAATTCTGTTCTCATCTCCACTGGCAATAATAATTCCGTCATAATCCATAATATTAATATTATAAGGTATAATCTGCATAATACGATCTGCAATTTTCTGTGCGCTTTCTGCGTCCAGAGAGGTTATATACATATTCCACCTTCTTTCGTAGAACCTTTTCTTTCCAGCTTCTCTCCTCAGTCTTACGTTTTATTCTACTTTCCTGACATTAATTTGTCAATAATATTTCTGATAATTCAATATATTATACAACATTTTCCATTTCATTTGTGTATTTGCACAATTTTTTATAGTCAATTCACTTGCTTTACTCTTATACTTTGTGCTTGCAAACAAAAAGACCTGGCGCTATGCGCCCAGGTCCATTTTCTTCTTATTTTGCTTCCGGATATTCATTGCAAAGCAAACGGTATGGCGGCTCATCTTCCTCAATTTCCGGAAAACGTCCCATTTTTTCATAAAATCGGTTGTCTGTGTTATCGTCATTACACTGGCTTACCTCTCCGATAAGCACAGACCCTGTTCCTTCTTCAATCTCAAAATCGTGATACATATACGGATAAATGCTGATACTTTCTCCTGGCATCAATTTTACCTGTGTTCCTGCCGGAACGACCATTTCTCTTCCATCAAGATGTACATGAACATCGTTTACCTTATCAAGATCTTCATTCTCTGTAGAATTATAAACACGGATCAGAAGATTTCCTCCTCCCCTATTTATAATATCTTCCATTTTATTCCAGTGGAAGTGCATTGGGGAATACTGTCCTTCTTTTAAGTACAACAGCTTTTCCGCATAAGATTTTGTATACTTATCTTTCATTTTCAGATTTCCGTTTCGAATCGTGATCAGGGAAAATCCTACTTTGTCAAAATCTCCCAGACCGTAATCTGTAATATCCCATCCCAGCATATTGTCGCGAACCTCGTCGTAATCATGCCCTTTTTCCTTCCATTCCTCCGGTGTAAAATTGCAGAATGGCGGAAGAGAAAAACGGTAGTCACGAATCATATTTTCCATCTCTTTCAACGCTTTGTTGATTTCCGAACGCTTCATAAGAAATCCTCCTCATAATATTTTGAACATATTATACAACAAATCCAAAAATATATCTACTAATTATATACATTGTGCAAATTTAAAAATGTGTATTCTCCTTGTCATTTCATTTTGCGAATGTTAAAATGAAAAGTACGAAAACCGCTGTTTACCGGAGGATATTTTATGAATACCATGCCAATACCAGAATTGATTGAAAAGGTTTCTGCTATATGCAAAAGAAATGACATAAAGCATTTGAAACTTTTTGGCTCATTCGCCACCGGCACTGCCACACCGTCAAGTGATATAGATTTTGTCGTTTACGGCTGTCCTGATATTATGAAACTGGAAGAAGATTTAACAGAAATAGATACGCTTAGAAAAATAGATATTTTGGAGTATGACAGCATTCATAACCCATTTTTACTGGAGGATATAGAAAAATATGGAAAGCGAATTTATTAACCGGTATCATACCTTCTGACAAGATATTGTCCTAAATAAAACAAGCCGCGGGTTTCCCCGTGGCTCTTATTTTTCGTCCATCTTCGCAATTCTTTTTGCGAGTTCCTGATATTTTCCTGTAATGTACCCGTAATTTTTACGCTTATGCGGCACAAGACAGTTTGTGCAGTCCTTATATCCGTTTTCTGTGTAAGTGAAATTTCCACCACAGTCTTTTCCCAGTGCATAGAGAGGGCAATAACAGAAAAGACAGTTAAATTCCTCCGGGTCTGCTCCCTTATGACAGGGAAAATATTCACATTCTTTATGACTGAAAAAGGAAAATTCCTTTCCTTCCCAATATGGTTTCTCCATTTGTGCCTCCTTCATATATACGCGCGCCTTTTTTCTAATGTCTCTTTGCAAAAAATCCTTATAAAAAAGAGGGAGCGATGCTACTTCGGTGTAGAAAAACAACTCATTCATAAGTGCGCGGAGGGAACGGTTGTATCCGAAGCAGTATCGCCTGCCATTTAATCATGTATAATTCGTATGAACAGGCGCATTCCATAAAAAATGCCCGCTTCGAACGAAAGCGGACAACATTCCAGGGTGCGGAATCCCTGAAACTGGTCGTTACACTTTACACGGAAGCTTAACCTCGCCATATTAAGCAGGTTTCCTGACTTCAGAATCAACGCTTACCTCTCCTTCTCATGCTATGGCACAATGGATCTCTGAGGCTTACTCCTCTGTTACAGTGACCGGATCGCTCAGGACTTTCACCTGATTCCCTTTTCTGTTTCGTTCGCTATGGTAACAAACAGCACTTAATACGTTCACTATGGAATTATACTAACCATATAATACTGCTTTTATCCAGTATTGTCAAGAAATTTATACACTTTTTTATCAAAACCTTTCATAATATCCTCTTTCATCTCTGCTGCACTTCGAAATCCTGTACAGTTTATAACTGCAACCGATTTTCCCATCTTTTCAAGTCTGTATGCAAGCTCCTGCAAGTCCAGCCCGATTGCTTTTGGCACTGCGCTCCCTACCAGAAACAGAGGTCTGTTTTCCGGAAAATTCTGAAAAATTTCCTTTGCTGCTCCTTCCCAGTCCCCTTTGCTTACAAAGACATCGGAAAATCTCGTACTTTTAATCTCCTGTACGCAGTTATCCTGTTTTTTAAGTGCCAGAGCACTTTTACAGCCTCCCGGTGTGATCAGGAGTATATCACACTCCCTGTTCTCAAGAGCTTCCACAACTGCCTGAAAATCCGGCATTTCCTCTGTATTTTCTTTTGTAGCACATTCTGTCTTAAAAAAGCTGATTTCTTCTCTGTCCTTTATTCCCCATCTTTTCCATACATCTTCCAGAACTTCTCCCGGAGCTTTTTTTCTTTTTGCCAGAGGACCTCTGTAAAGACTCTCTATTGGTATATGGTCGGGATTTTTGATCTTTTCTCTTATTTCCTCCAGATTCCATTGTGTCAGCACCTCCATACAGGAAGCATACACAATAATCCCCTTTATCCCACGCTTTCTTAACGCCTTCTCTATGGTCTCACTGATTTTTCTGCCCTGCTTTCCAAGACTGTACTCTCTTTCTGTAACCGGACACGTAAACAGCCAGTCTTCTTTTCCAAGTGCTGATGCTCTCTTTTTCAGAGCATATGTACAGGCTAAAGTACCCGGAGCCACAATCGCAATCCCCTGCTTTTCCCATATCCTGTCAGGAAGCTTCTTCAAATGTTCCATTTCTCCATACGCGGATTCAACAGAAAATCCCTTCATCTTTTCCGTTTCCTTTCTCATATATCTCTTTTCCAAACCTCTCCAGGTCTTCGGCTGTCATAGGTTGGGGAAGCTGCATTCCATTTGGTTTTTTCATAAGTGCTTCGACAAACTTTTCCAGCGCACGTGTATTTTCCGTTTCCGGAAAAAGCTCTGTGAACGGCATTCCTCTGAAATCTGCCAGCTGCATTTCCCGGCTTTCTGTCAGAAATACACATATCTCGGCTTTTGTTTCATCTGAAAAAGCTTCTGCAATTTCTCTGTCTCTGGAATTTTTTATATGATTCAAAATAAGACCACCAAACATATTTTCCTCCCGGGAATACCTTTTTATCCCCTTCAGAATATTGTTAGCGGCATACAGAGACATATACTCTGCTGATGTTACTACAAAAACCCGGTCTACATAATGTTTTCTCATAGGCACAGAAAATCCTCCGCACACTACATCTCCGAGAACATCATACACGATCACGTCCCAGTTTTCCTGAAAAATTCCAAGTTTCTCCATCTCTTCCATTGCAGTTGTAATACCCAGCCCGGCACAGCCGCAGCCAGCTTCCGGTCCTCCGCATTCCACGCACTGAACCCCGTTTTTTCCTGTATAAATAATTTCAGCCCGGGACAGAGTATCTTTTTCCTCCAGTAATTCCAATACAGAAGGCGTCCTGCCTGACCGTAAAGTTCTCGCGGAATCTGCTTTCGGATCACAGCCTATATGCAAAACCTTCATTCCTTTCTTTGCCAAAAGTGCAGACACATTTGCCGCTATTGTAGATTTCCCGATTCCGCCTTTTCCGTAAAACGCAATTCTTTCCATTTTTACTCTCCTGAAATGCAAACTTTTCTTCCTAATTTTGGAATATATTCCATATGAACATCTATATGATAAAGACGGCGCAGGTTTTGTTCTGTTACCATCTCTTCTGTGTTTCCTGTCTCAAAGCTTCCATTTTCATGCAAAAGCCCTGCCCTTCCCCCTAAAAACAGCACATGATCCGGCATATGGCTCGTAAGAATAATTCCATAGCCTTTCTCTGCAAGACGCTTAATTAAGTGAAGCATTCGAATCTGATTTCCATAATCAAGATGATTGGTCGGTTCATCTAACATAATAATATCCGGTTTCTGCACCATCACCCTTGCGATTGTCACCTGCTGCCTCTCTCCGCCGCTTAATTCTGTATAAGGTCTTTTGGCAAGCTTCGAAATCCCCAGTTCTTCCAGTGCTTTCTCTGCCATCTCATAATCTTTCAATGACGGTTTCTCAAAAAACCCAAGATATGGAGCCCTCCCCATAACTACAAAATCTAAAACCTCATATCCGTAAGCCGGCGTATGAATCTGAGGGACATATCCTATTTTTCTGGCTGTCTCTGTAATGGAAAGCTCTGTAATGTGCTTTCCACTCAGATATACGCCTCCCTCCGATGGTTTTAAAAGATTTGCAATGCAATTCAACATTGTAGATTTTCCGGCTCCATTTGCCCCGAGAACAGAAAAAATTTCTCCTTTTTCTATGCCAAAATTTACATTTCGAAATAATTCTGTTTCATTATTATAGGAAAATCCAAGATTTTTCACTTCCAATATCATGCTACCTTCGTCCTCTGTCTTACAAGTAAATAAAAATAAAACGGCGCTCCCACAAGTCCTGTCAAAATGCTGAGAGGAAGTTCCGCGCTCGTAAGATTTCTTGCAGCTGTATCGATCAGCAAAAGAAAACCAGCTCCCAGCACTGCCGATACCGGTATCAGCTTTTTGTTGTCCGGACCTGTGATCATTCTTCCCAAATGTGGAATTACAAGACCAATCCACCCGATCGTCCCGCTGATACATACAGCACTTGCTGTAAGCGCTGTGGCGCAGATGATCACAAGACCTCTTGTTTTTTTTATATCGGTTCCCAGAGATCTTGCTTCTCCTTCCCCAAGAGACATAATGTTGATCCTCCATCTCACAGCTATGAGAATACCTGCTGAAATGAAGATCACAGGACCCACGCAGGCTATGTCGCGCCATACTACTGTACTTAAACTTCCCATCTGCCAGTGAGTGATAGAAGCAAGCTGGGTATCCGGATCAGCCAGATATTTCAAAAGTCCGAGAAGAGAATTCATAAGTCCGCCCACAATAACACCTGCCAGAACCAGCGTCATCATAGAATGGTTCCGCATCATTTTAGGAATAAAAGAGGCGGCTGCAACTGCCACAATTCCCCCTGCAAAAGCCATAATCTGGACCTCCTTCTGCCCAAACTGCATAAGAATTGCCAGAGAAGCTCCCACACAGGCGCCTGCAGATACTCCCAGCATATCAGGAGCCACCAGCGGATTTTTAAACACGCCCTGATAAGCTGCACCGGACAGGGATAACGCTGCCCCCACGAGAAGTGCACCGAATATTCTGGGAAGCCTCAGTGTAAATATCACACTTTCTGCCTGCGCCTCCCAATCAGGTTCTATATGAATCACTTTAGATAAAAGTATCTTTATAACGTCAATGGGTGAGATATAATATCTCCCCAGACCAATCGCTATTATCACAAGTCCTGTCACAATGAGAAGTAGCGCCGCAAAAATCATTCTGTACTTTTTCTCTTTTCTTCTCATAAGGCTCTGCCTTTCCTTTATTTCGCACTGTTTTTGTTAAAATCATCACTCATAATCTGTGACACATCTTCATCTGTAAGCTCATATTCGAAATATGTTTTAAAATAATCAGCTACCTCTTTACGAATATCAATATCTGAAAAAACCTCAGGCTGGATCAGGGATGCCAGCCACTCCATCATAAGAGGCGTTTCTACTCCCGGTGCGTCCCAACGGTAAATTCCAATAGGCGTTTTATATACCCGTTTATCCTGAACAGCTTTTACATTGCTCCAGTCCTGCCCGTCAATGGTGTTATTATATAAATCTTCCGGTGTAAACTCGTCAAACCAGCTCAAAAGGATAATATCCGGATTAATTTCCAGGATTTCTTCCATCGTAATATCTGAATTTTCTGCCGCTACACTATCCGCTCCTGCCAGTTCCAGAGCCTCTTTAATAAAGTTATCATTTCCCTGCAGCTTCAGTTCTGAATTTCTCAGATAAAGAACCTTCGGTTTTTCTGCGCTTTCTACCTTATCCTGATAAGATTTTATTTTTTCGTATGTATCTTCGTACAGATCAATAAACTGCTGTGCTCTGTCTTCTTTTCCCAGCAGTTCCCCTATCGCACGAAAACTTTCCTGAAGTTCTTCCACCGTTTCATTTTTCACCATAACAGGGGCAATTCCCAACTCTTTTAACTGCTTTGCCTCGTCTTCCTGGTAATCCCAGATAACAACAGCTTCCACTCCCATTTCCACCATCTCTTCCATATTAATGGAAAAATCTTTTCCTATAGCTGTGGAATCAATCTGTCCATATTCCGGATCCATCTTTTCCAGAAAATTTCCTGTATATGCACTGATCGCTCCCGGATTAATAGACACCATTCTCTCGGATGTTCCGTCTATTGCATAAATAACAGAAGACCAGGGGAGTGGTGTTACTGCAATTTTAGAAATATTTTCCGGAACTTCAACTACATTTCCCGCTACATCTGTGACCTCTCTTGTTCCCTCTGTACTCTCCTCTGCTGCCATTACAGGCATAGCAAAGGCTCCCAGCATTGCAGCTGTCAAAGCTGCTGTTGTCCGTTTCCACATTGATTTTCTCATTTTTCTTTTCCTTTCTTCTCATTTACCGGAATAATATAAAATCCGCTTCTGTCCCTTTTTGTCTGTGACAATCTCTGCTTCCACCTCATAAACCTCCCGTATAAATTCCGGTGTCAGAACTTCAGCGGGAGTTCCCGCATTTATAACCTTCCCATCTTTTAAAGCATATAATCTGTCACAGTACATAGCGGCAATATTCAGATCGTGAATGACTGCAATTACTGTTTTTCCCCGATTTTTTACAAGATCCATCAGTTCCAGCTGATATTTAATATCCAGATGATTAGTCGGTTCATCAAGGATCAGACACGGAGTATCCTGTACAAGCGCCCTTGCAATAAAAGCACGCTGTTTTTCCCCTCCGGACAAAGTGGTAAAACTTTGCTCTCTTATTTCATAAAGCCCTGTTTCGCGCAAAGTATTCTCCACAATTTCTCTGTCCTTCCGACTTTCTCCTTCCAACATTTTCTTTCTTGCGTGACGTCCCATCATGACCACTTCTTCCACTGTAAAATCAAAGCTGGATTCCTGTTCCTGAATCACAACACCGATTTCCTGTGCCATTTCTCTGTTGCTCATAGAAAGCAAATCTCTGCCTGAAAGTATGATTTTACCTTCCTGGGGCTTTAAAACTTTATAGATGTTTTTCAGAAGAGTCGATTTTCCACTTCCATTAGGGCCGATAATCCCCACAAACTCTCCCTTTTTTACCTCAAAGCCAGCCTGAGTAAGAATCTGCTTCTCCCTTATTTTACAGGAAAGCTTTTCTACCTGAAGCATTTTCTGTCCTCCCGTCACTTAAATTCATATCGACGTACCTTTACCATCCAGAGGAACAGTGGCGCGCCTAAAAATGCGGTTAAAATACCAACCGGAATTTCTGTGGGAGGGTGTATCATTCTTGCTCCCACATCTACCCATATCATAAATATCGCTCCGCTTAACACAGAAACAGGAAGCAGTTTTTTATGGTCTGCACCTGCAACGGAACGGACAAGATGAGGAATTACAAGTCCCACAAAGCCAATACAGCCGCTTACTGCCACAGATGCAGCAGTGAGAAGAGCCGTTACGACAATCAGCATACGGCGCACAAGATTTAAATCTACTCCAAGAATAATTGCAGAATGATCGCCCATCAGCATGGCATTCAATGATTTTGAAAAATACATCATGATAAAAAAGGCCGGCAATATTAAAACAGCAAGAATGGGAATATCTGACCATTTTGCACTTCCAAACCCTCCAAGCATCCAGAATGTTGCCTCCCGCACAGAAGCATCATCAGGAGCCGTATAAACAATATAATTGGTAAACGCGCTGAACATGGCAGATACTGCAACGCCTACAAGAATCAGGCGTACCGGTGTAACCGTATTACCTGTACTTGCCAGAGCATATACCAGAATCATTGAAATTAAAGCTCCAAAAAATGCGCCGAAAGGAATCGCTGCTCCTACAAAAGGAAGCTGAAGACCTGCAACCATCACAAGAACTGCACCCAGCGAAGCTCCTGACGAAATTCCCAAAACATACGGATCTGCCAGAGGATTCTTTGTAAATGCCTGCATTCCCACTCCCGCAAGAGTCAGAGATGCTCCTACAAGGCCACCCAGAATAACTCTGGGTAATCTTAAAAACCAGACAATATTACCTGTACTCTCACGGATTCCTTCCAGAGAAACAACATCTCCCGCTCCCACAAATCCAAGCAGATTATGAAAGATTATTTTCCACACATCTGTAAAAGGGATTCTTACCGGTCCAAGACCTACTCCCAGAACAACCGAGCACAATAATACTACAATTAAAATTCCCGAGCAGAGCCCCGTATGGTTTTTTACGAATTTACAAAATTTTTTCATGCCACATACTACTCAAAGCATTCCGGATGGAAAGCTTCTGCAAATTTTTCAATAGTATCCCCCGTCATAGAGCTGGCAAATACTTCACAAAGATTTACAGATATAATACGATCCTCTTTGATTGCCGGGACATCTGCAAGCGCTGGATTTTCTTTCAGTTCTTTCATTTTCTGTTCCAGAGAAATGTCGCCATAATTATTGACTACAATAACTTCCGGAGCTCTTTCTACCACTTCTTCCCAGCTTACATTGGCCCAGGTTTCTTCCATATCTTTAAAAATATTCTCTCCGCCAGCATGCTCCATCAGTTTTGCTGTAAAGTTATCTCCGCATGTATATGCGCCGCCTTCCTGCGCCATATCATAAACGAAAGCTTTAACTGTGTCTGTACCTTCCACTGCTTTTTCAACTGTTTCTATCTGCTCTTTCATATCATTTACAATCTGCTCTGCTTTTTCTTCCATATCAAAAATGCGTCCAAGATTATAGAAATCCTCATATACCACATCTACATCTGCCCCCAGCGTATATCCTTCAATAGAAGAAAGAGACATAATTCCATATTGGGTCAATGTATCATGAGTTGTATTATTTTTCTCACTAAATGCGCTGGAACGACCATATACAAAATCTGGTTCCTGATCAAGAATGGTTTCCAGAGAAAGAGCCGCATCTCCCAGGTTGGGGATTTTTTCATATTCATCATTCCATTTCGGATTGATTTTAGAGTTCGTATATGCTCTTCCTATAATTTTGTCTCCAAGTCCCATTGCCATTAACTGGTCGCCTGCATTTGCATTTACCGCAAGAACTTTTTCCGGAACATGAGTAAAGGTTACTTCCGCATCGTCCTTTGTTTTCAAAGTAAACGGGAATCCCTCTGCTGCCTCTGTCTTTTCCTCTGCCATTACAGGAAATCCTGACCCACATACAGTTAAACTTACTCCCATTGTTACTGCCAGCATGCCTCCCACTAATTTGTTTCTGATTTTCATTTGTTTTCTCCTTTTCATTTTTTCATGCGGATGCATCCTTCCAAAGCTCTTCCTTTACTGCCGAAACTAAAAAAGACATCTGCTAAAAAAGCAGATGTCCAAAATAAAATACACGTATAGTATCGGATTTTACTCAAACAGGTTGCCTTTACCGGAAGCTTCCCATCATTCCTGTTAAGCAGGTTTCCTGACTTACGGATTATTGCTCCAGCGCCTTCTCACAGAATTTCTTCCGCAATGGCTTTGCTTTCGCTCCCCGTCTACAGTGGCCGGACCGTTCAGGCTTTGCACCTGATTCCCTTTTACCTCTCTTCGAGCACTTAACAAGTAAACATGATTCTTTTATACCTTTTCTATCTTATCCTACTTTCCTCCATATGTCAATTCAAAATACTTTTTATTCCGACTCCTCGCCTCCCAGCTTCTCCACAAACATCAGACAGAAGCTGATGATCAGGCATACGCAGGATACCCAGATAACTGGAATGCCGTATTTCAGGGACAATACGCCGCCGATTCCCGCTCCCACTGCAAAGAAAAAGATAATGCCGAAATAATACGCCGCACTTTTTAAAAGTTCCGGATTCTTTTCCCGGAAATAAGCAGAGAGCGCTGCTGTACCGCTTCTCATATTTCCAATGCACATGGTGCTGGCATACGCATATCCGTGAACCTTGCGGAATGTCTGAACCTGCATAGCACAGGCAAAGGATACAAGGAAAGTTGCCACAATATTTAAATTCGAAGGAAGGAAGCCCACAATAAAGAGAATTATAATTTCATGGAAAAGAACATCCTGCCTCCAGTGAAGCTTTCTTCCTTCCCTGCTTCTTCCCCGAATCTGCTCTGCTGCCATCACTCCAAGCACAAAAGCGATCAGGGGAAACAGGTAATGAAGAGCAGCAATCCACTCTCCGGACATAATATGCTGACTCATAAGCACAACATTTCCCGTCTGTGCATTGGAAAATACCTCGTCCCTTGTGTTGTAGGTATACGCGTCCTGCAGCCCGCCGGAAAAGGCAAGAAACATATTGTTGATAAAAGCCTCTGACATCTGAATGTTCGAAGAGTGGATCTTTTTCATTTTACTGTCTCTCCATTCCCTGTTTTTTTAAATATTCTGCTCTGCCGTCTTCATAGAGATTATTTCCTTCGCTGTCAATAATCACTACAAGAGGCATATCTTCCACATAAAGCTTACGGAGGGCTTCTGCCCCAAGATCCTCATATGCGATCAGTTCTGCTTTTTTAATACATTTTGCAAGAAGAGCCCCTGCTCCGCCGATTGCCCCGAAATATACGCCGCTGTATTTTTTCATGGCGTCCACAACTTCAGGAAGGCGCGCGCCTTTTCCGATCATGCCTCTTGCGCCTACAGACATCATAGTCGGAGCGTAAGCGTCCATACGTCCGCTTGTTGTAGGGCCTGCGGAACCGATCACCTGTCCCGGTTTTGCAGGTGTAGGACCTACATAATAAATGGTTGCGTCTGTCGGGTCAAAAGGAAGCGCTTCTCCTCTTTCAAGAGCCTCGCACATTCTCTTATGGCCTGCGTCTCTTGATGTGTAAATGGTTCCCGTCAAAAGAACTCTCTCTCCTGCGTGAAGAGATTTTGCAAGCTCCTCTGTAAGAGGAAGTGTAATACGTCTCTCCATTTATATCACCTCCGTTTTATGGCGGGTCACATGGCAGTTGATATTGATGGCGCATGGCATTCCCGCAATGTGGGTTGGAAGTGTCTCAATATTCAGTCCAATGGCAGTTGTCTTTCCGCCAAAGCCCTGCGGTCCGATTCCAAGCTCATTGATTTTTTCCAGCATCTCTTTTTCAAGGTCAGCGTAGAACGGGTCCGGATTCTCTGAATCAAGAGGACGCATAAGCGCCTTCTTTGCAAGAAGGGCAGCCTTGTCAAAGGTTCCGCCGATTCCCACGCCTACAACCATAGGAGGACACGGGTTCGGACCTGCTGTCTCCACTGTCTCAAGAATAAAATCCTTAATTCCCTGAAGTCCTGCAGATGGCTTAAACATACGGATCGCACTCATATTTTCACTTCCGAAGCCTTTTGGTCCCAATGTGACCTTCACCTGATCTCCCGGTACAATTTCCGTATAAAGCATAGCCGGTGTATTATCTCCTGTGTTTCCTCTTCTTACCGGGTCTTTTACAACAGATTTGCGGAGATACCCTTTGTCATATCCGCGGCGCACGCCTTCGTTTACCGCTTCCGTCAGGTCTCCTCCCACAAAATGCACGTCCTGTCCGATTTCCAGGAAAACACATGCCATTCCTGTGTCCTGACAGATCGGAACATTTTCCCTGTCCGCAATCTCAAAATTTTCAATAATATTGTCCAGGATTCCCTGTGCAATCTCTCCATCTTCACAGGCACGACAATTTTTAATAGCGCACTTTACATCCTCCGGCAAATGATTATTTGCCTCAATACAGAGCTTTTCAATTACTTCTGTAAGTCTGCTCACTTCTATTTCACGCATTAGCTTTCACACTCCTTATCTCTCGTGACGGGCGTATTTTGGAAGAAGAAGCGGAGAAATATCCTCTGATTCCACACCTGCTTCTTTTAATTCCTCTGCGTATTTTTCAATGTGAGAAAGGGTCATCGTTCCAAGCTCTACTTCTTTCGCTTTTGCTGCTGCCGCCTTTCCTGCATTTCTTCCGAACACAATGATATCCAAAAGAGAATTTCCCATCAGACGGTTTCTTCCATGAATTCCTCCTACTGCTTCTCCTGCAACAAGAAGGTTGGAAATTGCTTTTGTAAATCCGTCTCCTCCGATTTCCAGTCCTCCGTTCTGATAATGAAGCGTTGGATATACAAGAATCGGCACTTTTCTCATATCAATATCGTAGTTCATATACATACGGAGCATTGCAGGAATTCTCTTTTCGATCGTTCCCTCTCCTCCGATTTTTTCAATCATTGGAGTATCCAGCCACACGCCGCTTCCAAGAGGTGTTGTTACTCCTTTATGACGATCTGTACATTCACGGATAATAGATGCAGCTGCAACATCGCGTGTCTCCAGCGGATGCATAAATGCCTCACCTTCTGCATTTACAAGCATCGCTCCAAGAGAACGCACTTTCTCTGTTACAAGAGCTCCGTAAATCTGTGCCGGATATGCAACTCCTGTCGGATGATACTGAATGGTGTCCTGATAAAGAAGAGGCGCACCTGCACGATATCCGAGAATCAGTCCGTCTGCCGTTGCCCCGTAATGGTTGGATGTAGGGAAGTTCTGATAATGAAGGCGTCCTGCTCCTCCGGTTGCAATGATGACTGTTTTTGCTTTTGCCACCATGTAATCCTCTGTCTCCATATTTAAGAGAACAGCACCTGCCACCTGACCTTTTTCGTCTTTAATCAGCTCTACGGCAGAAGTAAATTCCACAACCGGAATTCCTCTGTTGATTACTTCATCACGAAGAGTACGCATGATTTCCGCTCCGGAATAATCTTTGCAGGCATGCATTCTCTTTCTGGATGTTCCGCCGCCATGCGTTGTCACCATATTTCCTTCTTCGTCTTTATCAAACATAACGCCAAGCTTATTTAACCACTGAATCGCATCCGGTGCTTCCATAACAAGACGTTTTAAAAGCTCCGGTCTTGCAGCAAAATGACCGCCTCCAAACGCATCAAGATAATGCTGTACAGGAGAATCGTTCTCCTTATCAGCAGCCTGGATTCCGCCTTCTGCCATCATAGTATTGGCATCTCCAATACGCAGTTTTGTCACAATCATAACATTCGCACCGGCTTCATGGGCCTCAATGGCTGCAGAAGCACCTGCACCGCCGCCGCCGATTACCAGCACGTCTGTCTCATAATCTACTTTACTCAAATCTACCTTATCTGTCAACAGGCGGCTGTTGGAATGAAGAAGATGTCCAAGCTCTGCCGGAACCTTCTGCCCTTTATTTGGTCCGATTTTAATTTCTACAAATCCGTCTTCTCTGTAATCCGGATGAAATTCTTTCAGAAGGACATCTTTTTCCTCTGCTGTCATTCGTCTCGGCTCCATGCCCATACGCGCATCTCTTGTTGCTTCCACCTTTTTTATAGATTCAAGCATTTCTGGTGTAAACATATAGGTTGTCCTCCTTATTTCTCAATTTCCCTTGTATTGTAAAGTTCCTGCATCTCTGTAATCGGCTTCTGCATAATTTGCTCAATGAGTTCATCATATTCGCCGTGGTGAATTTCCTCCACTCTCTTATTGAGGTGCTCTGCTTCCGGTGCAATATATTTTCCTGTGAGACGTCTCGCGAGAACGCCCACCATCGGATGAGAAATACCGGCAGGACATCTTACGGAACAGCAGCCGCAGCCTACACAGTCAAAGGATTCCTCCGCACATTTTTCCAGCTCTCCCCTCTGTGCATAAGCAATGTACTGCATAACATTTAAGTCCTGAGTACATGCTTTTGTACAGGCATTACAGCCGATACAGCTGTAAATTTCCGGATAAAGCTCCATCATAACCTGCTGTGTCGGTTTGATTTCTTCTATATCATAAGTTCTTTTATCTGTGGGGAAAAACGGAATACTTGCAACATACATTCCCTCTTCCACCTGTGTCTGACAGGCAAGGCAGGTTTTCAGCTCATTTTTTCCCTTGATTCTGTAAATTGTAGCGCAGGCTCCGCAGAAACCATGGCGGCAGCCACAGCCTCTTTTTAATGTGTAGCCTGCATATTCCATTGCTGTCATGATGGTAAGGTCTGCCGGTACGCTGTATTTCTTACCGAAAAAATATACGTTTACCATTTTATCCATTTTCAAATACCTGTCCTTTCTATCAGTACTCCTGAGGCAATTCTTCTATTTCATCAAAACGGAACACAGGGCCGTCCTTACATACATACTTAGAACCAATGTTGCAGCGTCCGCATTTTCCTACTCCACATTTCATGCGAAGTTCAAGAGTTGTATACACCTGCTCATCGGTAAAGCCCATTTCCTTTAATCCCGCAAGAACAAACTTAATCATGATCGGCGGTCCGCAGACAAGAGCAACTTTATCTGTATCAAAACCGATTTCCTTTAAATATGTCGGAACAAATCCAACGTGACCATCCCAGCCTTCCTGTTCTCGGTCTATAGTAAGGTATACGTTCACTCCCTCTGTTTTCATCCAAACTTCCTGGATTTCTTTTAACTGCACCAGGTCGTCTGCGGAGCGTGAACCGTAAAGAATATCTACGGTTCCGTAATTTTCTCTGTTGTCAAGAACATAATTAATGACAGAGCGAAGAGGTGCAAGACCGATTCCGCCTGCGATAAAGAGAAGATTTTTTCCCTTAAGCTCTGTTTCTACAGGAAAAGAATTTCCGTACGGTCCTCTTACTGTAATCTCATCTCCAACTGAAAGGCTGTGGAGATAATCTGTGAGAACGCCGCATTTTTTAATGCTGAATTCCTGATATTCCTTATTTGTAGGAGAAGAAGTAATGGAAAACATGCCTTCGCTGATCCCGGGCGCACAGAGCATGGCGCACTGTCCCGGCATATGCTCAAAAAGTTTTCCGCCTTCCGGAGCATTAACCCGGAATGTTTTTACATCCGGCGTCTCCTCACGAATATCTGTAATGACTCCAACCTTTGGAATCAGTGTATCTAATGTATAATTTTTATGACAGGTGCATTCACTCATTCCCTGTTACCTCCCTGTTTCTGAAAGGACTTGATCACTTTTACAATATTTAACGCTGACGGGCATTTTTCCACGCATCGTCCACAGCCTACGCAGGAATACATTCCATCGTTATTTGCCGGGAAATATACAAGCTTGTGCATAAATCTCTGGCGAAATCTCTGCATCTGGCTTGTACGGTTATTTCCGTGTGCCATCATGGTAAAATCCGAATACATACAGGAATCCCAGCAGCGGTATCTCTGCACCCCGTGGCCTGTATCATAATCCTTAATATCGTAGCACTGGCATGTAGGACATACAAAAGTACATGTTCCACATGCAAGACACGGTTTGTAAAGCTCCTCCCAGAGAGGAGAATCAAATTTTTCTTTTAAAGCGTCTCCATTCCAGCCATCAAGAGAAAGATCAGAATACGGAAGCTTATCCACAACGGCTCTTATGGAAGCCTTCTCTTTTTCCACACATTCCGCAGCTTCTCCACCTACTTCCTCCAGAAGGCTCTTCACTGCCTCTGTAAGTGCCTCTCCCTTGTCTGTATTTGGTTGCCAGAAAAGAGTATCTCCTGTCTGCCAGACAGAAACGTCTCCTGCCGGCTCTGCCGCATCAATCCCGAACGCCTTACAAAAACATGTCTCCTCCGGCTCAGAACAGGCAAATGCAACGATTGTTCCATGCTCTCTTCTTGCCGCATAAAAACTGTCCACCGGATCTGCAAGAAAGACTTTATCAAGAACTTCCACACCTCTTACGTCACAGGCCTTCATTCCGAAAACAACAAAATCCTGCTCTTTTAACGCTTCCGGTTCTACCTTTATTTTCTTTCCGTCACGGACACAGGTATAAAGGTTCTCACTCTGTGGAAAAAAAGCATCTTTAGGCGACTTTACTGTTTTTAATGTGTCAAGATCGATCTCTGCCTCTTCACTCCACGCTGCAAAATTCGTCTGTCCGTTTATATTTACAGGAAGATACAGCTCTCTTTTCTCTGCAATGAGGGCAAACAGCTCGGAAAGCTTTTCTTTTGCTATCTTATACATACGTTATCCCCTTTCTCACACACTGCCTGGCTCTGCATCGTCAAATGTAAAGCTTGTGAGCGGCCCTTTTGACTCTGCGTCCTCTCCTGCCTGAAACTCTCCGTAAAGCATATCAATGTCCTTGATAAACTTTCTGTTAAACAGGTGAAGGGGGATTCCCTGAGGACAGACTCTGCTGCACTCGCCGCAGTCGGTACATCTTCCTGCCACATGGAAGGCACGGATAATATGGAACATTTTTTCCTCAAAGGAATCTGCATTTGCCTTCTGGCTGCTGTCGAATTTGTTGCTGTCAAACACGCATTTTCTGCAGGAACATGCAGGACATACATTACGACAGGCATTACATCGGATACATTTGCTTAATTCCTTCTGGAAAAAGGCAAACTTTTCTTCCGGGCTCATCGCCTCGATTTTTTCTACTTCTGCAAAACGGTCCGCATCTTTTGTGTCTTTTGACTCGCCGAGAAGCTCATCGTAAATCTGATGCTCTTTTCCCTTGCACACGTGGCATCTCTCCAGCATGGCATCTTTATAAGAGCAGGTCTTCTCTCCGTAAATGGTCTGGATTTGTAAGGTATCGCAATCATCTTCCGCCTCAGCGCCCTGAATGCTCTCGATTCCCTTGATCCCCATTTTTTTGATTTTTTCTATATCAAGCTTTCCTTTGCAGCCGATTCCTATGATATAAGCCTTTTCTCTGTCTACACGGTGCTCTTTCAGAAGCTGGTTAAAGCTGTATGTATCGCAGGGTTTTAAAAATACAAGGGTTTTCCCCTCCATTTTGGAGGCTGCGATCATATATTTGCTTAAATTGGCTCCGCAGAATCCATTATACACAAGATTATCAAGGTCTTCTGCCTTATCGAAGAACGCCGGTTCCGGATTGTAAGGAAGGTCTCCCGCCTTCCAGCCAAGAACCTGTGCCACTTCTCCGGAAGAAAGCAGTTCTTTTGCACGTTCAATCATTTCCCGCATCGCAAATCCTCCAGTCTCACATTTTTACCGAGAGAATAAATCTTTTCCACAAACTCGTTCATAGTCTGTGAGAATTTTACACCTTCTGCGGCAGATACCCACTCCACCCGTGTACGGCCTTTTTCCACGCCGAGATAGTCCAGCATGGAAAAAAGAAGTGTCATTCTTCTTCTCGCATAATAATTTCCTGTACTGTAATGGCAGTCTCCCGGGTGGCAGCCGCACATGATCACGCCGTCCGCGCCTTTTTCAAACGCCCTTAAAATAAACATGGGATTTACGCGGCAGGAGCATGGAACGCGGATGATTTTTACATCTGCCGGATAGGTAAGACGGCTGCTTCCAGCAAGGTCTGCACCTGCATAGCTGCACCAGTTACAGCAGAATGCCACGATTTTCGGTCTGAATTCTTCTTTTGCTTCTATCGACATATTGCATCTACCTCCGCGATAATCTGTCTGTTGGAGAATCCCTGCAGGTCCATTGCACCGGAAGGACAGGTAACGGTGCAGGCGCCGCAGCCCTGACATAACGCGTCGTTTACAACGGCGATTCGGCGCACCTCGCGGATTCCGTGGTCGTTTACTTCTTTTTCCTCATAAGTGATGGCTCCGTAAGGACATACGTTGGCGCATGTGGAGCAGCCGTTACAGAGAAGCTCGTCGGATTTTGCGGTACATGGATTTGTCATAAGCTTATCCTTTGCAAGAAGTCCGATCGCTTTTACTGCCGCAGCTCCCGCCTGGGCAACTGTCTCCGGAATATCTTTCGGTCCCTGGCATACGCCGGAAAGGAAGATACCTGCTGTCGGAGACTCCACAGGACGGAGCTTTGCGTGAGCCTCTGTAAGGAAATTGTTTGTATCAATGCTTGCAGTCAGCATGGTTGCGATCCGGCGCACGTCCGGTTCCGGCTCAATGGCCGCCGCAAGAACCACCATATCTGCCTCTTTTAAAATCTGTTTATTATCAAGAAGATCCACACCCTGTACGAGAAGTTTTCCGTCCGGCTGTGGAATAACCTTTCCAACCTGGCCTTTTACGTAATTTACTCCGTACTGTTCTACTGCTCTTCTGTAAAACTCGTCAAAGTTTTTACCCGGTGTGCGGACGTCAATATAAAATACGGTCACATTTACATCCGGATATTTATCCCGGATCAGCATGGCATGTTTTGCCGTATACATACAGCAGATTTTGGAGCAGTAACTCTTTCCTCTGTCGTCTGCGCAGCGGCTTCCCACACACTGGATAAATACCATTTCCTTCGGCGCTTTTCCGTCGGAAAGACGCTCAAGATGTCCCTTTGTCGGTCCTGCCGCATTCATGATACGCTCAAGCTCAAGAGAAGTGATGACGTCCTTGCTCTGGCTGTATGCGTATTCATCATATTTATCGAGCTTGATCATATCAAAACCGGTTGCCACTACAATAGCTCCGTATTTCTGTGTCACGATCTCGTCCTGCTGGTCGTATTCAATGGCTCCCGCCTGACAGACTTTTGCACAGAGACCACATTTTCCTGTTTTAAACTTGATGCAGTTTTCTCTGTCAATGACAGGCACATTGGGGATTGCCTGAGCAAACGGCGTGTAAATGGCGGTTCTGTTTCCAAGTCCTCTGTTAAACTCACTCGGGATTTTTTTGGAAGGACATTTTTCCTGACAGATACCACAACCTGTACACTTGTCCATATTTACGCTTCTCGCTTTTTTGCGAATGTCTACTGTAAAGTCACCTACAAAGCCGGTTACTTTTTCCACTTCGCTGTATGTATAGATATTGATTTTTTCGTGAGCTGCCGCTTCCACCATCTTTGGCGTCAGAATACAGGCGGAACAGTCAAGTGTGGGGAAAGTCTTGTCAAGCTGTGACATTCTTCCGCCAATACTCGGTGTTTTCTCCACAATGTCAACTTCATATCCTGCGTCTGCAATATCAAGTGCCGTCTGGATTCCTGCAATACCGCCGCCGATCACAAGGGCTCTCTTTGTAACTCTGCTCTCGCCCGGTTTTAAAGGAGCATTTAAGTTTACTTTTGCAATGGCTGCTCTCGCAAGGATCACGGCTTTTTTTGTTGCCTCTTCCATATCCTTATGGATCCAGGAGCAGTGCTCACGGATGTTTGCGATTTCCACCATATATGGATTTAATCCCGCTCTCTCTGCAGCCTTTCTGAAGGTTGCCTCGTGCATACGCGGGGAACAGGAGCACACTACGATTCCTGTCAGATTTTTTTCTTTAATTGCCTCTGCAATTTTCGCCTGCCCTGCCTCGGAACACATATACGGATAATCCTCAGCATGGACAACGCCCGGCTCAAGAAGAGCCATCTCTGCTACTTTTTTCACGTCTACTGTTGCGGCAATATTGCTTCCGCAATGACAGACAAATACGCCGATTCTCTGCATCAGCCCTACCTCCTGTATCTTCTGAATGCGCTGACTAAAAGCTGCTGCGGAAGTTCCGGATCAAGAAGCTCCGGAATCTCATTTGGAGATAAATAATCCTGTCCCTTCTGACGAACTACCATCTGTCTTGCAGCATCAATTAATTTTCCAGGTTTTACATCCCGCGGACAACGCTCCACGCAGGCAAAACAGGAAAGGCATTTCCAGAGAGATTTTGAATTTACAAGCGCCTCCACATCTTCATTTACCACATAAGAAACAAACTGATGGGGTTTAATATCCATCTCGTTAAAGGACGGACAGGAAGCGGAGCATTTTCCGCATTTCATACATTTCAGAGGATTTACGCCGCTGATTTCTTTTATCATTTCTGCCTGATTCATTTATTGTCCTCCTTTACTCCAAGTGCTTCCGCCAGAAGCTCTGTGAAATAATAGACGGGAAGGCTGTTTTCTGTTTTATTTAAGTTATAAAGACAGAGAGGACAGGCTGTGATGAGCATTTCCGCCCCAAAGCCTTCTGCGCTTTCTGTAATTTTCTTGCACATATTCCCTGACATTTCTTTTTCTTTTAAGGAAATATATCCTCCACAGCATTCATTTCTATATGGATAAATCACAGGCTCTCCTCCGATCGCACGGATAAAATCTTCTATAACAGAAGGATTTTCCGGATCATCAAAAGCCATGATTTTTCCCGGTCTTAAAAGAAGACAGCCGTAATACGCGCCGATTTTTCTTCCTGTAAATGGATTTACCACTTTTTCTTTTATCTTATCAAAACCTACCCGGTCACGAAGCACTTCCAGATAGTGAAGAACCGTTGTCTCTCCCTTATATGGTTCAGAGAGCTGCATATAATTATTTGCTCTCGTCTGAATGTCTTCTACATTTTTCATATCGTCATTGACGCGCTTGATCACATGATGACAGGCAGAACAGAGTGTCACAAGATCCTGTCCTTTTTCCTTTGCACCATTCAGGGCGCGGACGGAGGAAAGCTTTGTGGCAATCTCATCTGTTCCAAGAGGATATACTCCTCCGCAGCACTGCCAGTTTTCAATTTCTTCCAGTTCGAAGCCCAGAGCTTTTGCAGAAGCTCTTGCGTAATCATCAAGAGTCTTCGCCTTTGTACGGAGTGTACACCCCGGATAATAACTGTACTTCATAGTTTCCTTTGTCCTTTCTGTAAATCCTTATACTGTAAGGTCAAGCTGGGAAATAACTGCCTTCAGTGCATCTGCACTTGCACGAAGTTTCTCAATTTCTTCCTGATTCATACGCATTGGGATTTTTCCCTGCACTCCGTTTGGACCTACAAGAGTCAGCGTACTTAAAGCCACATCCTCGATTCCATACTCTCCATGCATCATGGTAGATACGGTTGTGATAGAATCAGAAGCAGAGAGAAGAATTGCACAGAGCTTACATACTGCAGTAGAAACTGCATAGAATGTAGCTCCTTTATTTGCAATAATCTTGCCTCCGGATTTCTGCACATATTCCAGCATTCCCTCTTTATCAAGCTCTTCTACATCTTTTCCAAGTTCTTTCATTGTATGATAAAATTCATCTACATTTACACCGGAAATATAAGCGCCTGTCCACGGAATGAAGGAAGTATCTCCATGCTCTCCAAATACATAGGCGTGAATGTTTTTCTGTGCCACTTTAAAATGTTCCGAAAGTCCGCAGCGCAGTCTTGCAGAATCCAGAATTGTACCGGAACCGATAATCTGATTCTCCGGAAGACCTGAAATTTTAGTAAATACATAAGTCATAATATCTACCGGATTGCTTACTATAATATAAAGAGCATTCGGAGCTGCTTTTACAATTTCCGGTGTAATGCTTTTTAAGATATTTACATTTGTCTGTGTCAGCTCAATTCTTGTCTGTCCCGGTTTCCGCGCAATACCGGATGTGATAATTACAATATCAGAGTCTTTTGCATCTGCATATTCTCCTGCCTTAATAGAAATCGGATCTCTGAAACATGTTCCCTGGGCGATATCCATAACCTCACCCTCTACTTTTTCCTTATTGATATCGATCAACACAATTTCTGATGCGATATCCGCACTTGATAAGGTATATGCAATTGTTGCTCCTACACTTCCTGCACCGATGATTGTAATTTTGCTGCTCATAACATTCTCCTCTCACTTTGTCTTTTTTTTAACAATTACAGGTAAAAAAAATGGGGAACTTCTATTGCTTTTTTGTCTCCGCTTGACCGTTATTGACCTGAAATAGTTAATATTTTCCGCTTTATAGTTAAGTTCCGCTTATATTAATATAGCATATAAAAGTATAAAGAACAATACTTTTTCTTTTTTTGTTAAAAAAAAGTCATATAAAACTTTTGTCAAAGTTTTATATGACTTTATAAAATAATACCAGGACTTTTTATTAAATTTTCTCTCTATACTTACACAAGTCTTCTTACAGAAAGAATCGTTCTGTATGTCGCATCGTTACTGATTTTGATTCCATCTCTTGAGTTGGAAGCATGCACAATCTGTCCATTACCCATATAAATTGCCACATGACCACCATAGCAGATTAAGTCTCCAGGCTGTGCCTCAGAATATGGCACTTCATATCCTGCATTCTGCTGCTCATAAGAAGTTCTCGGAATGCTCACACCAAAATTCGCATATACACTCTGTGTAAATCCGGAACAGTCAGCTCCTCCTGTAAGGCTAGTTCCACCCCATACATACGGATTACCCACAAACTGTGTAGCAAAATCTACAACGGAAGAACCGGAGCCTGAATAAGACGGAGTATCCTGACTTTCATACTCTTCCTGAGATACTGTATTATCAGAATCAATCACATTTCCATACTCGTCATATTCTACATCTTCAGAGCTTTCACTCTCTTCTGTGTATTCTTCCTCAGTGCTCTCTGTATCTTCGATTACATTTCCATCTTCGTCATACTGAACTTCTTCGTTTTCTGCCTCTTCCTGGGCTGCCTGCTCTGCCGCCAGTCTTGCAGCCTCTTCTTCTGCTGCTCTTCTTGCAGCTTCTTCTGCTGCGATTCTCTCTGCTTCCAGTCTCTCAATCTCAGCCTGCTGTTCTGCAATCAGGTTTGCATATTCTGTTGCCTGCTGCTGTGCATATGCAATCTCAGCATCGCAGTTTGCAGAACTTGCTCTTCTTGCATCAATCTCATTCTGAAGAACAACGGACTGCTCTTCATAGGAAGCTTTCATCTCTTCCAGTTCAGCCTGCTCACTCTCGTATTTTGTCTGAAGTTTTTTTACTTCCTCGATAGTATTTATGTATTTTTCAAGACTCTTTCTGTCCTGATCATACATTTTCTGTGTATACTCTGCTCTTGTGAGAAGGTCTGACAGATTCTCTGCGTTCATCATCATCTGGAACCAGGCATCGTCTCCGCCTTTTTCATAAAGGTACTGGATACGTTTCTTCATAGCTTCGTACTGTTTATCGCGTGCCTTCTGTGCTTTTCCCAGATCCTGTTTTGTACGGACAATATCTACTTCTTTTGCAGAAATATCGTTTTTCAGCACATCAATGGAAACCATCACGTCTACAAGGTTTGCATCGAGAGTGGCGATTTCACTTTCCAACTGCTGTTTTGCCGCCCAAAGCTCGTCCATACGTGCATATGTAGCGTCTAACTGCTGGCTTGTCCATGCCTGCTCTTCTCTTAATTCTTCTTCTCTTGATGCGCTTACGCTTACTACCTGAGTCCCACACATTAAAAGCGCCATTGCAAGGCACATAAGTCTTTTCTTCATAATCATTCACCCTCGTAACTTTTAATACTTATATGTAACATTTATGAAATATCTGTTTTAATTCTTCTACATATTAACATACTGTTACGTTGTTTGCAAGAGTTTTTTACAGGAAAGTTTAAAAATTTGTAACATTTACAATTTTTAACGAAATGGTTTACGTGGGTTTTTGAGAAAGAATTACGAATTTATAACAAAAGAAACGCTTCTACAACTTTTCCTGCCGTTTCAGAAGCGTTTCTTTATTATGTGTATTAAATTTTAAGAGAATAAATCTGCAAGAATCTGATCTGCTGTCTTATATTTGTAACCTTCCGGGTCGCTGAGGGTATTGCTGTTCCATCTGAAATAATTTCCATTACGGATATAATTACCGCTTGATTCGTGATAATCGTATTTGCTCACACCCGGGTATCTTGCCATATATCTCTCTGCCAGTGCAATCGCCTGGCTGTTATAGCTACCGCTTGGTGTTGGCGTACCGGAAATCTGACAACCGGCATTTGGTGTAGAATGCACAATCACAAGACTCTTATCGGAGCACTGTCCAAGGACAATCCATGTATGACCGGAATTATATCCTATATCCCCAGGCAGGAATTTATAATTGGAAGAAGCCAGATTCGCCTGGGTCAGAATGCTTCCCCAGCCTCTTGTTCGATAGCTTGGTCCAACATCTCCGGAAACAACCGTGTATCCGTATCCCTCTCCGCTTGTACTGTGCATTACCTGGTAAGCTGCCCAGCCCACAAATCCGGAGCAATCAAGTCCCTTTGCACGATTGGCTGCGCTTAAATCGTTCCAGTTATGATAATCATAGCTGCTGTCCTGGCTGTCATACCACTGTTTCCACATAGGACTTACGCCTTTTCTTGTGGAATCGTTCCAGCCGCCGCCCCATACATAAAGAGCCTGTCCTACCGGCTGGAGTGCTCCTGCCAGATAGTTTTTAATAGTTCTTGTACCACTTGGCTTCTCTGTATTTGGTCCGCTTGTTTTTAAAGAAGAAACTCCGTCTTTGTCAAACACATACGTTTTTCCATCAATTTTCATTTCCGTATTTTCCACACGGACTCCACCATTTTTCGGATTCAAATAATACTTCTTGCCTGTGCTTTTTATCGTAAGCCAGCCTGTATGCTTTCTTCCATCTGTACTCAGAAAATAATAGGTTTTTCCATCAATTTCTTTGAAGCCATGAACCATTGCTCCGTCTCTGTCCGATTTTGGCGCTGAATTAAAATAACATTTTTTCTGGGAAGAAAATGTTTTCCAACCTAACGCCATACGTCCTGACGGATTAAAATATCTTACAATATTTTTCTTTGTGTCTTTGAGCATCACGTCCTTTGACATGATTCCTGTCTTCGTATTAAAGTAATATTTATATTTTCCCTCATATAGCCAGCCTTTTCTCATAATTCCGCTGCTTTTATCGAAATAATATTTATTGCCTTCCAAAGTAAGCCAGCCTTTTACCATGACGCCGGATTTTGTAAAATAACGCCTGTTTCCGCTGCCATCCTGCCGCCAGCCAATAGCCATATGCAAATCCTTTTGCTTACATTTACTTAAATTGCCGCTTCCGAAATAATATTTCTTTCCATTCAGGGTAAGCCAGCCTTTTTTCTGAACTCCTGTTTTTGGGTCAAAATAATATTTTCGTTTTTCATTTGTTTTGCTGTCTGTCAGGGTAAGCCAGCCTTTTGCCTTGGCTCCGCTCTGTAATATGTAATACTGCTTCCCTCCTATTGTCTGAAAGCCTTTCTTAGATGCCGCTTCTACGCGGACAGGATTAGAAACTGATGCAGCTCCTGCCATAGCAAATACAAGCATCAGGAGCAGTCCAAAAATTCTGAACTTCTTACATACTTTCTGCATATCTACCGTCCTTTTTTCTGCGCTCCATTTGGAAACGCTATTCTTTACGATTTTGTTACAATTCTGTAACCCATTATATATGATAACAAAGTTCTCGTCAACAACGTTTTGATATTTTCAGCATTTTGCCTGTAAAAAGCCCGAAAAAAAGATGGAAGATTTTTCTCTTCCATCTTTTTCTCAATCTTATTTAACGAAACAAATCTGCAAGTATCTGGTCTGCTGTTTTATTTCTGTAACCTTCCGGGTCACTGAGGGTATTGCTGTTCCATCTGAAATATCCTGTGCAGTTGTTAAGATAATTACCACTGGATGGGTGATAATCAAACTTATTATACCCAGAATACCTTGACATATATTTCCGCGCAAGCTGAATTGCCTGACTTGAAGAACTGCCATCCGGTGTAGGCGTACCGGAAATCTGACAGCCAGCATTCGGTGTGGAATGTACAATTACCGCACTCTTATCGGCACACTGTCCAAGTACAATCCATGTATGTCCGAGATTACACCCTACATCTCCCGCCTGAAGACGGTATCCACTATTCTTAAGTTCTGCCTTGGAAATCAGTTTTCCCCATCCGTTGGATGCGTAATCTTCACAGACTTCACTGGCAACAACTGTATAACCGCTTCCTTCTCCTGACTTACTGTGCATTACCTGGTATGCAGCCCAGCCCACAAATCCGGAACAATCCAGTCCTTTCTCTCTCTCGAATTTATGGTATTCATAATCATAACTGCTGTCCTGACTGTTATACCACTGTTTCCAGACAGGGCTTACACCCTTTCTTGTGGCGTCGTTCCAGCCACCGCCCCATACGTAAAGCGCCTGTCCAACCGGCTGGAGCGCTCCTGCAAGATAATTTTTAATCGTTCTCTTTCCTGTAGGCTTCTCTGTATCCGGTCTGCCATATTCCTTTAAAGAAGCGACACCTTCTTTATTAAATACGTATGTTTTTCCACCTATCTCCATTTCTGTATTTTCCACACGGACTCCGCCGTTTTTTGGATTCAGATAATACTTATCCCCCGTGCTTTTTATCGTAAGCCAGCCTGTATGTTTTCTGCCGTCCGTGCTCAGAAAATAATAGGTTTTTCCGTTTATTTTCTTGAAGCCGTGCACCATTGCACCGTCTCTGTCCGATTTTGGCGCCGAATTGAAATAACATTTCTTTTTGGATGAAAATGTTTTCCAGCCTGTTGCCATACGACCCGACTTGTTAAAATACCTGGTGATATTTTTCTTCGTATCCTTCAGCATTACATCTGAGGACATGATACCTGTCTTTGTATTAAAATAATACTTGTATTTTCCCTCGTAAAGCCAGCCGGTTCTCATAATTCCCGTCTTTTTATCAAAATAATATTTTTTTCCGCTTAAGGTGTACCACCCTGTTACCATTCGGCCTGACGCGGTAAAGTAACGTTTCTTTCCCTGTCCGTCCTTTCTCCAGCCGACTGCCATGTTTAAGTCCTGCTGTCTGCATTTATTCAAATTACCGCTTCCAAAATAATACCGGCTGCCGTTTATCGTCTGCCAGCCTTTTTTCTGGATTCCTGTTTTCGTATCAAAATAATATTTTTTCTGTTTTCCGTTTTGTTTCAGGGTAAGCCAGCCCTTTGCTTTCGCACCGCTCTTTAAAATGTAATACTGCTTTCCGTTAATTTTCTGAAATCCTTTCTTTGTCGCTGCCTCTACCTGTGTGGGATTTGCCACTGCTGTAACGCCAACTGTTACTGCCGCAAGCATAAGGATCAAACTCCAGATCTTTAATTTCCTGCATATCTTTCTCATATTCACTGTCCCCTTCTCTCTGTTTCCAGTTTTCTGATACAAGCACTATTTTACATTTTTGTTACAATCCTATAAAGGATTATAAACTCGTCTTCTATTTCCGTCAACACCTGAGAGTAAGGATATGGAAATCTGTGAAATCTCCACAATTTTCCACAAATAAATTAGGACAAAACACCCAAAGATGTTTTGTCCTTTATACACGCAAATCCGATATTTAATATTTATCCGGTCTGTTCACAGATAAATTGTTGAGATTACAGAAGATTCTTACGAAGCTCTGCTCCGTCCAAAGCGCTCAAATAAGCAGGCGCTACATCGAATACGGTCTTGCAGCCTTTCTGTCCTTCTTTGTACATGCGGTATGCTGCACGGGCGTATGCCACGATGACAGAGGAGGTAAACTCCGGATTGGAATCCAGTTTCAGACTGTATTCAATCACATGACTATTTTCATTATCCCAGCCTGTTTTTCCGCTCCTGATGACAAAACCGCCGTGAGGAATTCCGCTATGGTCACGTTTCAGTTCTTCCTCTGTGATAAAATGAACGGTTGTATCATAATCTGCAAAATAGTTCGGCATATTTTTGATTTCTTCTTCGATTTTCTTAAGGTCTGCGCCCTCCTCCGGCACAACGAAGCACTCTCTTGTGTGCTTCTGTCTTGTAGTAAGCTCCGGATTCTCTCCGTTTCTCACGGATTCAAGAGCAGATTCTACAGGAATAGTGTACTGCTTGCCGTCCTTTACGCCTTCCACGCGGCGGATTGCATCGGAATGTCCCTGGCTTACGCCTTTTCCCCAGAATGTGTAATCTTTTCCATTTGTAAGGATTGCGTTTGCATACATACGGTTCAGGGAAAACATTCCCGGATCCCAGCCTACGGAAATAATTCCAACGTGACCGCTCTCCTGTGCTTTTTCATCTACATTTGCAAAATGCTCCGGGATTCTGGCGTGTGTATCAAAACTGTCCACCACATTAAACCATTTTGCAAGCTCCGGTGTCTGCTCCGGAAGGTCTGTCGCGCTTCCTCCGCAGAGGATCATTACATCTATCTCATCTTTCATGGAAACCGCCTGATCTGCGGAATAAACTTTTCCGCCTTCTGTAAGGATTTTTACAGTAGCAGGGTCGCGACGTGTAAATACACCTGCAAGTTCCATATCCGGGTTATGTTTGATGGCGCACTCTACGCCCCGTCCCAGATTTCCATATCCAAAAATTCCAACACGAATGCTCATACTTAATTCCTCCTGTCCATTTCATTTAACACTGTAACATAGTAATACGTTCAATTAAGATTGTCAATATTTTTTTAACAGCATACAAAAGTTCCCGGACAGCAGCAATTACAGGCAGCCTGAGCAAGACAGAGGTTCATACAGATATTTCCTGTCCCTCTGGGCATTCCTCCGAATGGATTCTGCTGTTCCTGATACCAGGTTCCGCCTCCCTCCATACGCTGAAGCACCATTCTGTACTGCATATTGTCAGGTTCCAGGCGCACAGCCTCCCGAATGTGGTTCAGTGCATTTACATTATTTCCCATTCCCATATTTGCCATTGCAGACAGGTAGTACCACTGCCCGTTTCTCTGGGAAAGGGAGCTTAACACATTCAAAGCTTCCTGATAATGTCCGCTTTGTACGTAATTTGCCGCAGCCTGTCTTCTCAGCTCCTCCTCATCCTGGTAGGTACTGCTTCTCTGACCTCCGCCGTAGCCTCCGAATCCGCCAAAACCACCGTAGCTGTTTTCTGCAGAATCATATCCATACTCGCGTTCCTTCATAATCTGCTCATACGCCTGCTGAACCTGCTTGAATTTTTCTTCCGCCTGATCCTTGTTTGGATTATTGATATTCGCGTCCGGGTGATATTTCCGGCTGAGACGGCGGTATGCTTTTTTTACTTCATCATCTGTTGCACTTCGGGGTACACCTAACACACTATATGGATCTAACATTTCTCTCTTTTCTCCCGTTCTTCCCTTCTTCTTTTACTAATCTCCTCAAATCTGCACCAGACACCGGAATATAGTATATTTCGGAGAATATCTCCGTATTTTATAACAGGAAGCTTCTCAAATTCTTTACAAACTTCTGCAAGCATCATAATCAAAATGCTGCGAACTTCCTCTTCAAACCCTTTCAGCATACACTTTTCAGAAAACGGATTGTAATTTCCATTTTCCGCATCTTTTTCCACATCATCATAAGCATCGAGAAGGTAGATAAATTTTCCGAGGTAAAATCCGATTTTTCGAAGAGATTTTTCCCACATATCATGGCGTACTGCAAGAATCTCTTCCATAATTTTCCCAAAGCACCCCGCCATTTTATCAAGGTCTTTTTCTCCTTCTTTTTCCCAGGCAGACAGCCGCTCCAGATGTTCTATAATAACCGGAATTTTCTCTTTATATACTTCTTCCAGATGATTTTCCCTGTTCTGGAGAAGGGCTGCATATATGCGACGCGTTACTTTCTTTTCATCATTCCAGTCATCCATACATTTATAATAGGTAAGAAGAATATTCATATCTGCGCCATATTCTGTCATTTCATTCTTTCTTACCTGCTGCTTGTTAACAGGGTGAACAGCGCACCTTGTTGTACCCTGTTTTGTGGGCGGCTCGTAAAGCCCGCTTAAAAGCACGACAACAAAGGTCATATCGTAGCTTATGGAAATCTGTCCGGAAACTCCGTACTTTCTTTTCAGCTCACGGCATAGACCACAGTAAAAAGAACGATATACGTCAAAATCCTTAAATTTCATCTCCGGCTTATTTACAATTACATATCCAAACATCTCAGCTCCTCTTTACAAACTTTGTATGGCATTTTGGACAGTCGATTTCTATTTTTCCCTTTCCTTTTGGAATCCTGATTTTCTGTCCGCAGCCCGGACAGGTATAAATATGATTTGTCCTGCGTTCTGCCATCAGGCTTTTTTCTTTCTGAAAACGCAGGCGAAGCTTTGCTGTTCTCGCAAGAAACCACTGATTTTCCTCATATCTTTTCTGGATATTTCTGGAAAAAATTCGAAAATAAGTATAAATAATGGCAGCAAGACCCAGTGTGTCAAGAAGCGCTCCCACATTGCTTCTCCCCGCAAAAATGGCAAGAAGAACGCACACAAATGCTGCTCCCATTGTAAATTTTGACAACTCGTCCACACCATAGCGCCCCTGCATAAACCGGATAAACTTTTCTTTCATTTCAATTCACTGCTCCTTACTATTCTCTTACAAGTACCTTTTCCACTTCTGCTATGTACATTACATGGTAATCTTTTTCCGGATACCATCTCTCATCGTTTTCTTTCTCGTCAAAACACTGCGGTTTGATGTCGTCATGGTACATTTTTCTGCACACCATGATCATATCCGCCTCTTCGATTCCTGCTGTTCCGTCTGTAAAATAAGGCGTCAGCCCTGCCTCTTTGATCTTATCGATTCCCTTTCCACTGACGCGTCCACAGTAGCCAAGCTCCTGTCTGTATTTTTCCCCGAGAACAGAAATCGTAAACCTCTCTTCTCTGTCTACAAATTCCTTTGTATAACGCTGCGGGCGGATATACACTGTCACTGTGTTTTTCCCCCACATAACTCCCATTGCGCCCCAGCTTGCTGTCATTGTGTTACATTTTTCTTCATTTCCCGCTGTGATAAGAAGCCATTCCTTTCCGATTTTTGTGAAAGGATTCATTGTCAGCTCTTCTGCTTTTACCTCTTTAAATCCCATTTTGTGTTCCTCCTCTATGTTTCACTACTTTGTTGTCAAATTTAGGATATATTCTATCACAGTTGAGATGGATTTTCCAGTGATACACAGAAAGTTCATAGGTACAGTTCACGCAGACAGACAGATTGAGACAGCACATGAAAGCATGTAGCTGTCTCAATCTTTTTGCCTGCAGGGAGCGCCAGTTGATGAGCAAACTAGCTGCGCAGCAGCGAAAAAGCGCTATAATCGCGATTTGCGAATGGCGCGAGTGAACTGTACTTATTTACTTAGAATCCGCATCAAACTGTCCCTTTAAAAATAGTTAAAATTGGATATTGAATAGTGTACAGTTTCTATGTATGATAACGGTAACATTTAAGGAAAGGCAGTGAATGATTATGAACAAACAAAATGCTACTATTATGAAACTGGCAGAAACTGCACTTCTTGCAGCCCTCTGCTTTGTATCTTTTACCTTTTTGCAGATTAAAATTCCAGTACCCGGAGGTGATGCTACTTCCCTTCATATCGGCAATGCCTTCTGTGTAATAGGCGCTCTTCTTCTTGGCGGCTGGTACGGCGGTCTTGCAGGTGCGATTGGAATGACAATCGCAGATATAATGGATCCTGTTTATATTACTGTTGCACCAAAAACCTTTATACTGAAGCTTTGCATTGGCTTAATTACCGGTCTTGTTGCTCATAAAATTGCAAAAATCAACGAAAGCCACGACAAAAAATATGTGTTTAAATGGAGCGTGATCGCTTCTGTTGCAGGTCTCGGCTTTAATGTGATTGCCGATCCTGTTGTAGGATATTTCTACAAAAGGCTGATTCTCGGACAGCCACAGGAAATGGCAGACGTTCTTGCAAAAATGAGCGCTGCTGCAACCCTTGTAAATGCCGTCGTATCTGTTGTTCTTGTAGCTTTCCTCTACAATGCAGTACGCCCTGCTTTTATCAAAATGCAGCTTATACAGGTAAAACCAAAACAACTGTGTTAATGCCCTATCTCCAATCACAATTTACCTTCCTATTCCCCAAAAAGGAGAATGGCGCAGCCGCCATTCTCCTTTTTCACTTCTTTCCATTTATTCTGTTGGATAAGTCTCTTCTGTTCCAGCCGGGATTTCTTCTGTTCCTTCTGTAGTCTGCTCTGCCGGCTGTTCTGTTGCTTCACCATTCTCTGTTGTCTCATCTGTAAAGATTGTCTCTCCATAAAGATTCTCAAAGAATTTCAGGGTATCATGATAGAGAAGCTCTCTGTCCTCCTGCGCTATATCTGCAAGAATATCGGCTGCTGCCTCTTCCTCTGTTTTTTCCGGCTGCTCAATATTAAAAATTTCTTTGAGCTTTTCATTCATCATATTCAGCTCAACACTGATATACTTTTCCATTCCTGTGGGAATATAAGAGCCAGTTCCCTCTGTCAGAATCTGATAATACGTTTCCTCTACTTTCTGTGAAAGAAGCGCACCTGTTTCTGCGTCAATCACTGCAGAAGGAGTGAATCCTGCTCCCATAGCTTCCAGAAGAGCATCTGCATCTCCTTCATACTCTCCGGCACAGAACTTTTTCAAAATGTCATACTGTGACTGTGCCTGCTCGCTGAGAGCAGCCTCTCCAGTTTCTGATTCCGGTACATTTTCTCCCTCTGTTCCTTCTTCTTCCATAGGCTCTTCTGTAGAACTTGTAGGTACATCTTCTCCCAGAATGCTTTCATCTACATCACTGAGAATACTGTCCTGATCCACAACATCTGTTTCGCTTTCTGTTTCCTCAGAAACTTCTCCTGATACATTTTCCTCAACACGTTCCAGTGTTTCCTGCATATCCTCATAATTATAATTCTGCTGGGCAATCTGCTCAAGAAGAGAAACAATTTTATCCATCTCCTCAGAATCAACTGTTACGTTGTTCTGCTGCGCTATATTAAACACAATATTGTAAATTTCATTTGCGTCCTGGACATTATTCTGAATCACTTCTATCTTTGCCTGATTGATTACAGTAGTGGCGTCATTTTTTCCAACCTTATCCGCAAGATTTCCGGTAACTACCATCTCCTCTGTTGCAATCTCTTTCTTTGTCTCATCCAGTTTTTCACCGCTGGCAGCTTCATATGCCATCTGAATACCTGTGAGAGCTCCTGTTCCAGATACCTCGAACGGGCAGGCAGCTACCACCTCGCAGTTTTTCACTCCTGATGTAGAAAGTGTCGTTGCAATCATATTTCCGGTAACCCAGTTTAAGTTTGCAGTACGCACACGGATTCCACCGGACTGTGTCGGTTTTACATAAGCACAGCTTACTGTTCTTGTTCCAATCTGTTCAAGAGGAACATAAGAACTTAAATGATCTCTCTCGTCCTGGTTTGTGATTGTTAAAATCTGCACCTCATCTGCACTTGTTTTAAAGTACTTCATCATAGTCTGTTTCTGTGCATCTGTTAAATCTGCTCCAAGAGTTACCACCTTCATACCATCTGCCATTGCAGGAACCACACTTCCTGCACTTAAACATGCACTTAAAAGCACTGCACCCAGTAATTTGCCTTTTCTCATAGATTCTGCTCCTCCTTGTGAAATATCTCCTTGATGTGTCTCATTATAACACACTTTTGTCTTAATCTGTAATCTACATTTAAATTTTATATTCTTTTCAGAAATGCTTCTTCCATATCCGCTTTCCCCTATTGTATAAAACTACTCCTATTACAGCCACAGCAAGCTCCGTCGCCGGAAATGCAAGCCAGAGTCCTGTTTCATCAAATAACGCAGAAAGAAGAAATGCCATTGGAATAATCAGGAGAAGTCCTCTCATAAAAGAAATAATATTGGCATATCCGGGTATATCTGTAGAAGTAAAATATACCATCGTCACAATATTAAATCCGGCAAATATACACGCTGTAAAATACAGCTTAATTCCATAGACAGCAATATTCTGAAGCACACTGTTTCCTTCACTGTTAAATATAGCTGTAATTCCGTCTGCCCATATAAAAACTCCTCCATATATTATAATAGAAAGAATTGCTACCGTCCAAAGAGCATACTGATAAATTTTCTGGATTTCTCTTCTTTTTCTTATTCCGTAATATCGACTGATAAGAGGCTGGATTCCCTGAGAAATTCCGTTAAAAACAGAAATTACTACAAGAGAAATATTCGCTACCACTCCATATGCAGCCACACCAGTATTTCCCTGTAAATCCAGCATAATCAGATTAAATACAATAATTACGATTCCAGAAGACAATTCTCCTATGAAAGAGGGAATTCCGCTGGCGAGAATTTTCCCCGGAAATCCATTTCCAAATCCACCTTTTACAAAATGAAAATTATTTTTCTTCTTTATAAAGAAAGGGGCAAGTACACAAAGGCTGATAACAGGCGACAGGCTTGTCGCCACAACTGCACCAAGCATCCCCATATGAAACGGAAAAATAAAAATATAATCCAGAATAATATTAGAAAAGCTTCCTGCCAGCATTGCTGCCATAGATCTTTGTGGTTCTCCATCATTTCGCACAAAACATAAAGTGACATTATTCAGCACAAATGCAGGAGAGCAGATAAGCAGCACACGAAGGTATGTGCGGCACATTTCAAAAGTTCCTTCTGTTCCTCCTAAAAACCGCGTAATTCCTGAAGAAGCAAAAAGTCCCAGTATAATAAACAGAACCGAAAAACCTGACGCCATAAAAATCACATTAGAAAAAATCTGATTTCCTTTTTCTGCATGGCCCTGGCTTTTTGCCATAGAGTATCTTGTCGCTCCACCCATTCCAAGCATCATGCCCGTTCCGTGAATCAGACTGTATACAGGAATGGCAAGATTTAAAGCTGCGAGACCGCTGCTTCCAAGTCCCAACGCAACAAAGTATGTATCTGCCAGAATATAACAGGACAGTCCTATCATGCCAAGTACATTCAAGAACGTATATTTTCCATATTGTTTCAAACAGTTTTCTTTCATTGTCCTTTCCTCCCGTTTAACGTTTCTATCCTATCAAAGATAAAAGAAAAAGGCAAGGCAGTAACTTTAAACCATAAACTTATCTTATTATTAAATTAAAATTGATTATTTTACATTATGAAATTTTCAATGTATGATAGCAGAAGACAAAAACACATCACACATTTATTGAAAGAGGAGGTTTCCATTTTGAAAAAAGATCTTACCCCCAAAACCTTATGGACACTTTTCAAGTCCATGTTTGTATTAAGCGCCTGCACTTTTGGCGGCGGCTTCGTTATTGTTTCTCTTATGAAAAAGAAATTTGTGGAGGAACTTCAATGGCTGGAAGAAGATGAAATGCTGGATATTACTGCAATTACCCAGTCATCACCCGGCCCGCTTCCTGTAAATGCCTCTGTTATTATCGGCTACCGTATGAGCGGCATTATCGGTTCTATTGTAGCTGTTCTGGGAACCATTCTTCCCCCTATGGCGATTATCTCTCTTATCTGTGTATTCTACACACAATTTCGGGAAAACCGCTACATTTCCATTGCACTGCAGGTTATGAGAGCCGGTGTCGCCGCCGTTATTCTCGATGTCACATGGAATCTTGCGAAACATGTATGGAACAGCCGCTCTGTATTTTATATACTTCTCATGACTGTATCTTTCATTGCAACATGTTTTATGGGAATTGGAGCTATGTATATTATTCTCACCTGCCTCGCAATAGGCATCGCCGATGCAGTATATGAGGTTATGAAAAAGAAAGGAGACTGGAACAAATGACACTTCTGATAAAACTATTTTTTGCCTTCATGCAGGTAGGACTCTTCTCAGTAGGAGGCGGATATGCAGCTATCCCCCTCATTCAGGATCAAATTGTAAACATTCACGGGCTTATGACAATGGACGAGTTTTCCGATCTGATCACCATAGCAGAAATGACTCCCGGTCCTATTTCTATTAATTCTTCTACCTTTGTAGGAACGAGACTGGCCGGTCCGGGAGGCGCCGTTTTATGCACACTTGGGTGCATCATCCCTTCCTTTATTATCTGCCTGACGCTGGCTCACTTTTACTATAAATACCGCTCCTTTTCCGGAGTACAGAAAGTTCTCTCTGCTCTGCGTCCTGCTGTTGTTGCTTTGATTGGCTCTGCCGGTATTTCCATTCTGACACTGGCACTTTTTGACACAAACCTGAGAAATATAACTCTTTCTGATTTTCGTCCGGTGGAATTTATTATCTTTGCAGTATGTCTTTTTCTCCTTCGAAAATACCAGGAAAAAATGAGTGCCATAAAAATCATTCTTGGCTCCGGTATTGTAGGAGCCGCAGCATATCTTATTCTGGGCGCTTTGCCCCTTTAAACGAAAACGCCAGCCGACAATCGGCTGGCGAAATCTTTTTATTCACGAATTCCCAAAATCCTCTCTGCATTTTCAATGCGCTCCTTTGAAGGTGGTTCAATACCCTCCAGAGGATAAGAAAACCCAAGTTCTTTCCACTTATACGCTCCAAGCGTATGGTATGGAAGGATTTCTGTTTTTTCTACATTATGAAGAGAATGAACGAAATCTGAAAGTTCCTTCAAATATTCATCATTATCTGTACGCTCCGGCACAAGAACGTGGCGGATCCATACCGGCTTTTTGATCTCGTCCAGGTATCTGGCAAAATCCAGGATATTCTCATTTTCCTGACCTGTAAGCGCCTTATGTTTTTCCCCGTTGATGTGCTTAATATCCAGCATTACAAGGTCTGTGTATTTCATAAGCTCCTGAAGCTTTCCGAAAAACGGCTCTTCTCTTGTAAACGGACTTCCGCTTGTATCAATGGTCGTATGAATGCCCTGCTCTTTTGCCTGACGGAAAAGTTCCAGTAAAAAATCGATCTGGACAAGGGGTTCTCCACCAGTTACGGTGATTCCCCCCTCGTTTCCCCAGTATGCGCGGTAACGCACCGCTTTTTTCAACAGCTCTTCCGGTGTATATTTTGTACCTGCTGACATTTTCCAGGTATCCGGATTGTGACAGAACTGGCAGCGCATACTGCAGCCTGCAAGAAAAATCACAAATCTTACTCCCGGTCCGTCAACTGATCCGAAGCTTTCCAGCGAATGTACATATCCTGCTGTCACTATTAATCTCCTTACATGGACTCATGGCAGGTTCTGGCGATAACGTCCATCTGCTGCTCACGTGTCAGGTCGATGAATTTTACTGCATAACCGGATACACGGATTGTGAAGTTTGCATACTCCGGTTTCTCCGGATGATTCATTGCATCAATCAGTTTTTCTGTTCCAAATACGTTAACATTCAGATGATGTGCGCCCTGATCAAAGTAACCATCCATTACATTTACAAGGTTATTTGTGCGCTCCTCATCATCGTGTCCGAGAGCTCCCGGGCTGATTGTCTGTGTATTGGAGATACCATCAAGAGCCAGTTCATATGGAAGTTTTGCAACAGAGTTTAAGGATGCAAGAAGACCGTTTTTCTCTGCGCCGTAAGATGGGTTTGCACCCGGTGCAAGCGGCTCTCCAAGTTTTCTTCCGTCCGGAAGACTTCCTGTTGCCTTACCATAAACTACGTTTGATGTAATTGTAAGAATGGAAGTAGTCGGCTCAGAATCTCTGTATGTATGGCATTTGCTTAATTTGTGCATGAATTTCTTAAGCAGCCAGATTGCAAGATCATCTGCACGGTCATCGTCGTTTCCGTATCTCGGGAATTCTCCCTGTGTATCAAAGTCTACTGCAACTCCGTCTTCATCACGAATTACTTTTACTTTCGCATATTTAATCGCACTTAAAGAATCTACTACATGAGAGAAGCCTGCGATACCTGTCGCAAAAGTACGTCTTACATCTGTGTCAATAAGAGCCATCTCTGCTGCTTCGTAGTTGTACTTGTCGTGCATGTAGTGAATCATATTTAATGTATCTACATACAGTTTTGCAAGCCAGTCCATCATCTCATCATAACGTTCCATTACCTCATCAAAATCAAGGTATTCGGAAGTGATCGGACGATATGCCGGTCCTACCTGAACTTTTGTCTTCTCGTCAATACCGCCGTTGATCGCGTAAAGAAGGCATTTTGCCAGGTTTGCACGAGCACCGAAGAACTGAATTTCCTTACCTGTCTGTGTAGCGGAAACACAGCAGCAAATGCTGTAGTCATCTCCCCATACCGGACGCATTACATCATCGTTCTCGTACTGAACAGAACTTGTTGTAACAGAAATAAGGGCTGCATATTTCTTAAAGTTTTCCGGCAGTCTGGAAGAGTAGAGAACGGTTAAGTTCGGCTCAGGAGACGGTCCCATGTTTTCCAGTGTATGAAGGAAACGATAATCGTTCTTTGTTACCATAGAACGTCCGTCCTGTCCAAGACCTGCAACTTCAAGTGTTGCCCATACCGGGTCACCGGAGAACAGTTCATTATAGGAAGGAACGCGGGCAAATTTTACCATACGGAACTTCATAACCATGTGGTCTACAAGCTCCTGTGCTTCTTTCTCAGTAAGTGTGCCGTTCTTGAAATCTCTTTCCATGTAAATATCAAGGAATGTAGAAATACGGCCAACACTCATTGCAGCTCCGTTCTGTGTCTTGATTGCTGCCAGGTATCCGAAATACAGCCACTGTGCTGCCTCTCTTGCATCTTTTGCAGGTTTGGAAATATCAAATCCATAAACAGCTGCCATTTCTTTCATTTCTTTTAATGCACGGATCTGGTCTGCGATTTCTTCACGAAGACGGAAATCTGTACCTTTCATGCCGTGTCTTGCATAACGCTCAAAATCATACTGTTTTTTCTCGATCAGGAAATCAACTCCGTAAAGAGCTACACGACGGTAGTCGCCTACAATACGTCCTCGTCCGTATGTATCCGGAAGTCCTGTGATGATTTTATTGTGACGCGCTTTCATCATTTCCGGTGTATAAATATCGAATACTCCCTGGTTGTGAGTTTTGTGATATTTTGTAAAAATCTCATGAAGCTTTTCGCTTGGCTGATATCCGTATGTTGTACAAGCCTTCTCTGCCATGTTGATTCCGCCGTAAGGCATGAATGCACGTTTCAGAGGCTTATCTGTCTGAAGTCCTACAACTGTCTCCAGATCCTTCATGCTTTCATCAATATATCCAGGGCCATACGCGGTAAGCCCGGAAACAACCTCTGTTTCCATATCCAGAACGCCGCCTTTTGCACGCTCTTCCTTCTGCAGCTCCTGAAGTCTTCCCCACAGTTTATCTGTTGCCTCTGTCGGTCCTTCAAGGAAAGATGCATCTCCCTCGTACGGTGTGTAGTTGCACTGAATAAAGTCGCGCACATCAACAGATTCCTGCCAGTTTTTACCTTTAAATCCTGTCCACTGCTCACGGTTTGCCATGATTGGTCCTCCTTAAAATTTATCTTAAAATGTATTTTCCTGTTTCACGAGCCAAGTATAACATCACGTTAAATAAAAGACAATCGATTTTCCGGCTGTTTTGAATTTAATACAATTCTGGACTATGGAAATATAGTTTTGTATTTTTTTCAGTACATTTTACGCCTTCACCGCCCACCGCATTTTCGTAGATCGTGCACGGCTGTTTCTCACACACTCTTCCGCAGATGGCCGGATCACATCTTTACAGATTTCACTGTATTCTCCTTCTTTATAAAGATTCTTAAAGGATTTTTTTACCAGTCTGTCTTCTCCGGAATGGAAAGTAAGAATCGCCACTCTTCCGCCCGGTGCAAGGACTGTTGGAAGTTTTTCCAGAAATTCATACAGAACTTCAAACTCACTGTTTACGTCAATACGAAGCGCCTGGAAGGTTCTCTGGCATGATTTTTTCACTGCTTCTTTTCTCTCTTCCTTTGGAATAAAGGACAGCGCCTCTTCAATCACCTTCTGCAGCTGAGTCGTTGTCTCAATTTCTCCGCCCTTTTTCAGTGTTTTCAAGATTTTTCCTGCAATTTGTTCCGCATAAGGCTCGTCTGCATTTTCTATAAGCATTCCTGTAAGCTCCTCAAAATCCACATCTTTTAAGCGCTGCGCTGCGCTTGTTCCCTTCAGCGGATTCATGCGAAGGTCAAGAGGTCCTTCTATTTTATAGGAAAACCCTCTGTCCGGATTGTCAATCTGCATAGAGGAAACCCCTAAATCAGCCAAAATAAAATCAAATTTACCTGCTTCCTCCGCCACCTTATCAATATCCTTAAAATTCATAAGCTTCACAGTTAAAATTTCCGGTCCGAATCCCTGCTTTAAAAGACGCTCCTTTGTCTTTTCTGATTCAATAGGGTCTACATCAAGAGCATAAAGATGCCCCTCTCCGTTCAAACATTTCAGCATTTCCTTTGTATGTCCTCCATATCCAAGGGTTGCATCAAGCCCTTTCTGTCCCGGCTGGATCTGAAGGAAATCAAGAATTTCCTTCACACAGATAGAGATGTGCATTCCTGCAGGTGTGCTTCCTTTGCTGATTACCTTTGAAATGGTGTCTGCGTATTTTTCCGGCTGTAATTCTTTATATTTCTCTTTATAATTTCTGGGATGCGTACCAGAATAACGCACCCGTCTTTTATGCTGTTTTTCTTCCACTGTATTAATTCCTCTCGATTTTCTCTTGCATTATAATTCTTTTTAGTATTCCACCAGATTCCTCATAAGAGAAATCCGGCGGGTATAAACTTATTTACTGCATATGATATTCTTTCATTAACTGCTCAAGGAATTCTTTATCCTCTGTCGCTCTTTTTAAATCTTCCAGACGATTTTCTTCCAACAAAATCCTGGTAAGCTTTGTCATATTTTGTCTTTCTGACTGACAGCCATTTTCAAAACCTTTTTCTTCGCCCTTTTTAAATCCATCATCGTACAACATCTGTCCCAGTCTTGTCATTGCAGTTACCTCCCTTATCTCATCTAAATCACAATTATCCAGAAATTTTATCTGCCAGCGCATAAAGTATGGCTATTGACTTCTGGGCAGTTACAGAATCACCTGTTTTTGCCAGCAGAAGAGCTTCCTTTAGTGTTTCTTTCCTACTGAGCGCGCTGCTCATAAGCGGTGTAAGAGATAGCTCCGCATTCTAATTCTGTCTTTGTTTTTTTAATACCTCCGGAATATATCACGTATGTAATTACATTTTTTCCACTCTCATGAGCCAGAACTGCTTCATACGCATGAAAACGTCTTAAATCCTTCGTACCGCCATCTGTTGTCTGAAACTCTATGTGAACATACGTCCCGGAAGTTGTGAGAAAAGTAAAATCCATATACAACGAATGAATTGTCAGTTCTACAAGTTCTGTCGGGCCTATATCCACATAATTATGATCTATTCCTAACAGTTTCAAAATTGTATCCCGAAAATAATGAAACCCCATTTTCATAATGGCATCTTCGTGCTTTGAGTTTCCCATATAAGTTCCCCTTTCATAAATTTTTATATCGTTATCTTTTGTATTATGAAAAGGTCTGCATGAAACTATGCAGGATTCTCGGAAAGTATTTTTGAACTTTTATCTTTTGCAAAAAGAAACAGTAAAACAAGCCACCTCCCTTTCCCTGTTTTCTATCTACATTCTAACAGACCAGACAAAAAATCTCCACCTTATCCTGTTTTTTCATCGCACTTTATTTTAAATCAGGTCTTCTCAAAATCGGTCAACGGGGCTATGATACTGTTAACTGAAACGGTTAATGGAGGTATTATCACATGAATGAAAAATTCTTTTCCCTGCCGGAAGAAAAACAGCAGGCAATTTTAAATGCCGGATACCGCGTTTTTTCACAGAATACTTATAAAAACAGTCCTATGAGCCAGATTGCAGAAGCTGCCGGTATCAGCAAATCTCTTCTTTTTCACTATTTCCACAACAAAAAGGAATTATATCTGTACTTATGGCAAAAATGCGCAGACACAACGGAAGAATATCTGAATCATTACCATTGCTACGAACAGACCGACTTTTTTCAATCACTGTTTCTTGGCATAAAGGCAAAAGCTGCCATTACTCGTAAATATCCCTATATGGCAGCCTTTGCCCTGCGCTCCTTCTATGAAAAAGATGAAAATATTGCTCCTGCGCTTTTAGAACATTACAAAGAATATCTCGATTTAAACACTTCCCCTGTTTTTCAGAATTTAAATCCGGAACACTTTCTCCCGAATCTCGATATTCAAATGATGGTTCGGGAAATGTATCTTGCATCCGAAGGATATTTATGGGAAATGTTTCAGAAAGAAAAAGTAGATGCTGCTCAGATGGAAGAAGATTTTACAAAATTAATCCGGTTCTGGAAAAGTCTCTATCAGCGCAGCTAGAAAGGAGTTATTATGGATGCGATCAAAACAGTTAATCTCACAAAATCCTACGGTAAAATCCGGGGAATCAGGACCTTAAATCTCACCGTGTCAGAAGGGGACTTTTTCGGATTTATAGGACCAAACGGCGCAGGAAAAAGCACCACGATCCACACTCTCCTCTCACTTATCCGCCCTACGTCCGGAAGCGCATCCATCCTCGGAATGGACATTCAGAAAGACAGAGAAAAAATTCTCGGCTGTACCGGCTATCTTCCTTCGGAATCGTCGTTTTATCCGGGAATGCGGGTAAAAGATATTTTAAAGCTGTCTGCAAGCCTTCGAAAAACAGACTGCACGAAAAATGCAAAGGAGCTTTGCAAACGCCTGCAGCTTGATGTTTCCAGAAAAGCAGAAGAACTTTCTTTTGGAAATCGAAAAAAAGTGGGGATCGTTTGTGCGCTGCAGCACAACCCGCAGCTCCTCCTTCTTGATGAGCCGACAAGCGGACTTGACCCTCTGATGCAGCATGAATTTTTCCAGATTTTGCAGGAGCGCCACAAGGAAGGCGCAACTGTTTTTCTTTCCAGCCATGTGCTGTCAGAAATTCAGCATAACTGCACAAAAGCTGCGATTATCCGGGAGGGAGAAATTATCGCCTGCCGGAATGTAGAAGAAATTTCCAAAAACAGCGCCAAACGTGTCACAATAGAAGGAACTGCAGATTTATCCGGTCTTTCCGGTATCCGCAGTCTGGAAAAAACAGACAGAACCACAACTTTTCTTTACAGTGGAGATATGAACGCTTTACTCTGCACACTTTCTGCCGGAAATATAAAAGACCTGACTCTTGCAGAACCGGATTTAGAGGAAATTTTCCTGCATTATTACGAGAAAGGAGAACAACGCAATGATTCTCACAAAGCATGAACTGAAACAGGGGAAGCTCTCCCTTCTTATATGGACGCTTTCCATAGGATTTCTCATGGCAGTGTGCATTTTTCTTTTTCCGGAAATGAAAAGCCAGATGGAAGACGTCAATAAAATTTTTGCCTCTATGGGCAGCTTTACTGCCGCCTTCGGAATGGATCGTCTGAATTTCGGCACACTCACCGGATTTTACTCCATAGAATGCGGAAATATCCTTGGACTTGGCGGCGCGTTTTTTGCCGCTCTCACGGCAGCCTCCATTCTCGCAAAAGAAGAAAAAGACAGGACTGCGGAATTTCTTCTCACGCACCCTGTCTCCCGTTTCCGTGTTGTCACAGAAAAGCTTTTTGCAGTTTTGATTCAGCTTATTATTATGAACAGTTTTATCCTGATTCTGTCCCTTGGCTCCATTGCCGCAGCAGGAGAAGAGATTCCCTTTAAGGAAATCCTGCTCCTTCATCTGGCATACTTTCTTCTTCAGACAGAGCTTGCCTCCGTTGCTTTCGGAATCTCTGCTTTTTTAAGAAGAGGAAGCGCAGGAGCCGCTCTCGGACTTGCAGCAGCCATGTACTTTTTAAATCTCATCGCCAATATCACAGAAGCAGCGGAATTTTTAAGATACCTTACGCCGTTTGCCTACTGTGAAGGCGCTGACATTATAGAAAAAGGCGCTCTGAATCCGGCTTACCTGATTCCCGGTATCATTTACGCCATGCTGGGAATCGGCGCCGCGTACCTGAAATACTGTAAAAAGGATATTTCGTAAAATTTTCTTTCCAATTACGGAAGCACGCTCTCCAGATCCTGAAGCATAAGATCCAGTGCACTGATTCCGCCTTCTGCTGTGTACCACACTGCCGGGTGCTCCAGGTAAACAACATTTCCGTTTTTATACGCGTCGGTACCCATAACCAGCTCGTTTTCCATAATATCCTTTGCGAGCTGCGCACCGTCTGTTCCAATTGCAGCATCACGGTCCATTACAAAAATATAGTCCGGATTTTTTTCTACAACAAATTCAAAAGAAGCCTCGTTTCCATGTGTGGAGGTATCAATTTGGGCATCTACACCGATATTCTCAAAGCCTGCCTCCACACCAATTAAAGAGCAGCGTCCGTCATTTCCAAGAACGTTAAAACCACCGCTTGTGCACATACCGATGATAGCTGTTTTTCCCTCTGCAAAATCTGCAATTTTCTCAATTCTGGAGGTAAAACCTTCCATAAGTTCATCAACCTTCTCTTCCTCACCGAACATAGACGCAATGATTCTTGCATTTTTATTGACGCTCTCTGCCACGCCAATTTCAGAATCTGTAGAGAGATATACAACAGGAGCAATCTCGCTGAGCTCGTCATAAATATTTGAGAGGCGTCCTCCGATAAAAATAACATCTGGTTCACAGGACATAACCGCCTCCATATCCGCTTCTTTAATCGTTCCCAGATTTTCGATATTTTCATTTGTCACATAATCCTGAAGGTATTCCAGAGAAGTATCAGAAGTTCCCACCACACGTTCTCCAAGTCCGAGACTGTCCAGAATATCAAGAGACGCCATATCCATAACTGCGATACGCTCGGCATCATAAGGCACTTCCAGATCCACTTCCTCCTGGTTTCCGTTTAAACTTTTAATCGTAACTGTCTCTTCTTCTCCATATGCGGAAACAGGAAATCCAACTGCCATAGTAAGTGCCATCATTAAAATCGCTGTTTTTTTCATCTTTATTTTCTCCTCTTCTGTCTGTTTTTTTAATAATAAATAGATAACGGTTTCCCCTGAACCTTCATAATTTCAAAATCAACCTTATAAATTTCCGTGAGCGTCTCCTTTGTCATAACCTCCTCAACCGTACCGAAAGCTGCGATTTTGCCATCTGCAAAAGCACAGATATAATCGGAATAAAAGGCTGCATAATTAATTTCATGAAGCACAAGAACCACTGTTTTTCCAAGGTCATCGCAAAGCTTTCTCACAATTTTCATCATATTTGTAGCGTGATAAATATCCAGGTTATTTGTCGGCTCGTCCAGCAGAATATATTCTGTATCCTGGGCAATCACCATTGCGATATATGCTCTCTGTCTCTGCCCTCCTGACAATTCGTCTATAAACCTTTCCCGGAACTCTTCAAGTTCCATATAAGCAATGGAGCGGTCTATAATTTTTTTGTCTTCCTCCGTGAGATGCCCTCCTGAATAAGGAAATCTTCCAAAAGCCACAAGCTCCTCCACTGTAAGCTTCATCTGAATGTTATTGCTCTGAGTAAGAATGGCAAGCTTTCTGGAAAGCTCCCTGCTTTTCCATTTTCCAATGTCTTTTCCCTGAAAGTCCACCTCTCCGCCGTCCCTTTGCAGCAGTCTGGAAATCATTCCCATAACTGTGGACTTTCCCGCGCCGTTCGGTCCTATAAAAGCAGTGACCTTCCCCTTTGGAAGTTCAAAGCTCACAGAATCCACCACTGATTTTTCATCATATTTTTTAATAAGATTTTTTACAATCAAAGTCTATGCTCTCCTCCCTTCTTTCATAATCAGATACAGAAAATAAACGCCTCCGAAAACGGTAATAAACACGCTTACAGGAACTGCATAAGAATATACCTGCTCCACAATAAGCTGTCCGCCTACAAGAATTACCATGCCAAACAGGGCGGAGCCCAAAATCAGCTGACTGTGGCGATACGTCTTCAAAAACTGCCTGGAAAGATTTGCAATAATCAGTCCCAGAAACGAAATCGGACCTACCATAGCAGTAGCCACCGCAATAAAAAGTGTTACTCCCAGAAGAAGACGCCGTATACATCTGTCATAATCCACTCCGAGATTAATTGCCTGTTCTTTCCCGAGAGTGAGTATGTCAAGAAGTGCCAGTTCTTTTCGAAGCCAGAACATAACACACCCCATAACCACAAGGGAAAAGACTATAATAGCTGAGTTTACATTGCTGAAGCTTGCCACGAGCGAGACAAGAAGACTGTCGTACTCGTTCGGATCCATCACTCTTGTAAGAGTTGTCTGAATACTTCCGAAAAAAGAGTTAAGCACCGTTCCGATCAGAAGCACATACAGCACATTGTGGTTTGTTTTCTTAAAAAGCCAGCTGTAAACAACAGTTGCCGTAATTCCCATAAGGAGAAGATCTACGCCAAAAGCAGCATTTTCATTGACCGCAAGAAAGCTTCCTGAGCCTGCCGCAAAAACAACAGCTGTATGGATCAGAGTATAAAGAGAATTTATACCCAGAAGACACGGCGTCACAATGGTGTTATTAATAATAGACTGAAATACAATAGAAGCTCCGCCTATCGCAAATCCGGTAATTGCCATCACAACAAGCTTTGGAGTACGGATTTTCATTGCATACCGGAAAAGCTTTTCATTTTCAAAATTTACATCTGTCAGCATATAAAGAATGGCAGCCGCCACAGCCAATACAGCCATTATCGTTATTTTTCTCATATTTGCTCTGTATACTTCTCTGTTCATTACGCTGCCGCCTCCTTCTGCTTCTGTGCCCTCCATCTTAATTTCACGGCTTTTCTTCCATTCTTTAAGCGGTACAGTAAAAGAATCACAAAAAGAATACTTCCAATGATTCCCACAATAAGCTCTATGGGAAGCTCATAGGGCGCGATCAAAATCCTCCCTGTCATATCGCATACAAGAACAAAGCAGGCTCCAAACAGCGCTGTATCCACAAGCGTTCCCCGGATTTTATCCCCCTTAAACATGGTGACAATATTGGGAACGATCAAACCAATATAAGAAACAGAACCGACAACTACAACAACTGCAGCCGTGATCATGGCGGCAATGGTCAGTCCCATAATAAGCACCATATTGTAGGAAACTCCGAGGTTTTTCGAAAAATCTTTTCCCATTCCCGCAATATTAAAGTGATTTGCAAAAATAAAAGCAAGAATCACAAGGGGCACCACAAGATACACAATCTCATATCTTCCTTTTAATACCATAGAAAAATGACCTACGAGCCAGGAAGAAAGAGCCTGCGTCATTTCGTATTTATAAGCAAGATAGCTGGTCACGCCCGAAATTACATTTCCGAACATAATTCCCACAAGAGGAACCATAACTGAATCCTTAAATCGGATCCTCTGGATAAACCAGACAAAAATCCATGTGCCAAAAACTGCTGATGCAAAAGCAAATATAGCGCGGCTCCACAGTGTGGAATCCGGCATAAATAAAAGCGCCAGTAAAATTCCAAGCTGTGCCGAAGAAATCGTGGCTCCTGTAGTGGGGGAGACAAATTTATTCATGCAAAGCTGCTGCATAATAAGCCCTGCCACACTCATTCCCACACCGGTACAGAGAATGGCAAGAAGACGGGGAAGACGGGAAATAAGAAAAATTTCCAACTGTTCTATATCCCCGGACATCAAAGCGGCGGGAGTAATATCCATAACGCCCACAAACAGCGACACAACTGACAGCACCAGAAGAACCACAGCCAGTATGACCGTTGTCATCCGCTCTCTCATAATACTCCTCCTTTCTGTTAGTTATAGCTAACTTTATATGAAATAAATTGCGCTGTATCTGAATACGACAAAACAAATACAGCGCATTTCTTTGTTAGCTTACACTAACTTTATTCATATGTCAAGAACTTTTTTTACTGCTTTACACCTAAACGAACAAGTGCTCTCTGAAGCTTCGCCTCTGCCATTTTATATTCACGGTCTGTAAGACCACCTTTTGCCAGAAGGTTTTCTGCCTTTTTCTTGGCCGTTTCTGCTCTCTCCCTGTCAATGTCCTCTTTCCACTCCCAGGTGGTTGCAAGGACGCGACAGGTTCCATTCATAACAGAGAGCATTCCGCCAATGCAGGCTGCCTCTTTTTTGCTGCCGTCTTCCAGAATCACATGAGCTTCCCCCATGCCGAGAGCGGTACAGAAATTGCAGTGCCCTGCAAGGATTGCCAGATCTCCTGTTATCCCGCGGCACACAACGCGCTCCACATCGCCCTCAAAGAGAAGTCCGTCCGGTGTTCCGATTCGTAACGGAAATGTCTTCATAGACGGCCTCCTTTACTGATTCTTCGCTTTTTCAAACACTTCATCAATGGTTCCGGAAAACAGGAAACAGCTCTCCGGAAGGTCGTCGCATTCTCCGTCCAGGATCATCTTAAATCCGCGGATCGTCTCTTTCAGCGGAACATACTGTCCCGGCATACCTGTAAACTGCTCTGCAACAGAAAAGCTCTGTGACAGGAAACGCTGCACCTTACGGGCGCGGTTTACAGTAAGCTTATCCTCCTCGGACAGCTCGTCCATACCCATGATGGCAATGATGTCCTGAAGCTCTTTATATCTCTGCAGCACTCTCTGAACAGAACGCGCCACCTCATAATGCTCTTTTCCAACAACCTCCGGCGCAAGAATACGGCTGGAAGAATCCAGCGGGTCTACAGCCGGATAAATACCCTGGCTGGAAATCTCACGGGAAAGTACCGTGGTGGCGTCCAGATGGGTAAATGTAGTTGCAGGAGCCGGGTCTGTCAGGTCATCTGCAGGCACGTAAACTGCCTGAACCGATGTGATAGAACCTTTTCTTGTAGAAGTAATACGCTCCTGGAGAGCTCCCATCTCTGTTGCAAGAGTCGGCTGGTATCCTACTGCGGACGGCATACGTCCTAAAAGAGCCGAAACTTCGGAACCTGCCTGTGTAAAACGGAAAATATTATCAATAAACAAAAGCACGTCCTGGTTTTTCACATCACGGAAATATTCCGCCATTGTAAGACCGGAAAGTCCAACTCGCATACGCGCTCCCGGCGGCTCGTTCATCTGTCCGTAAACAAGGGCAGTTTTGTCAATAACGCCGCTTTCCTGCATCTCGTTATAGAGGTCGTTTCCCTCTCGTGTACGCTCTCCTACGCCTGTGAAAACAGAAAGTCCTCCGTGCGCAGTCGCCACGTTATGGATAAGCTCCATAATAAGAACGGTTTTTCCTACTCCAGCGCCTCCGAACAGACCGATCTTTCCGCCTTTTGCGTAAGGGCAGATAAGGTCTACTACCTTGATTCCTGTCTCCAGGATCTCTGTTGCAGGAGTCTGTTCCTCATAGGAAGGAGCCGGACGGTGGATCGCCCATCTCTCCTCCGTCTCAGGCGCCGGTTTATTGTCTACCGGGTCGCCTAAAAGATTAAATACTCTTCCCAGACATTCCTCTCCTACAGGAACGGTGATCGGACCGCCTGTATCGACAGCCTTCACGCCGCGCACAAGTCCGTCTGTGGAATTCATGGCGATACAGCGCACTGTGTTGTCCCCGGTCTGCTGGGCAACCTCAGCGATCAGCTTTTCGCCCTGATTATCAATTTCTATGGCATTTAAAAGAGCAGGCAGCTCATCATGTGCAAACCGAATATCCAGGACAGGACCGATGACCTGCACTACCTCGCCAATGTGTTTTTCGCTCATTTTGTTGAATCTCCTTATGATGATGTCTGCATAAGCAGCCATGTCTCCTTAGATGCCTTCCGCACCTCCAACAATCTCTGTGATTTCCTGCGTTATGCTTGCCTGACGCGCACGGTTATAATACAGATTCAGCTTGTCGATCATTTCCTCTGCATTTCCCGTGGCAGCTTCCATTGCCGTGCGCCTTGCAGCCAGCTCACTTGCCACACTGTCACAGACGCCGCCGTAGATCAGCCCTGCCAGATACTCCGGCACAATGGCGTCAAATACTTCCACTGCATCTGGTTCATATAAAATCAGGTTTTCGATTTTTCCTTTTTTCTCCTGCACCGTAAGATCCGTAAGAGGAAGCATGGACATTACGGACGGAACCTGGGAAAGCATGGATACAAAGCCTGTGTAGCACAGTTCAATATGACCGTATTTTCCTGCCCGGAATTCCCGGCAGAGAAGATTTGCCATCTCAAAACAGTCCGCAACAGAAATCTCGGCAATTTCTCCAAACGCCTCTGTGATACACTCCACACCTTTCCGGCGGAAATATTCCACAGATTTTTTCCCCACAGGAAGAACAACGTAATCTTTCCCTTCTGCGTCTGCTTCCAGACATTTAAAAAGATTGGCGTTATATCCCCCTGCAAGTCCCCTGTCTCCTGCAATGACTACATAGCAGCTTTTCGGGTTTGCAGATTCCCTGGCATATGCCGAGGAAAAATCTATATTTCCATTTGCAATATCCTGAAGCGTCTGATGAAGCTCCCGGAAATAGGGCCGGCAGACGTCTGCCCGCTCTTTTGCCTTACGCAGCTTGGAGGATGCCACAAGTTCCATCGCCTTGGTAATCTGCATGGTGCTCTGCACGCTTTTTATACGCAGTTTTACCGCCTTCATGTTATTTGCAGCCATGACCTGTCCTCCTAATCACTTTATTTCTCAGGCTTTGTATCCAGAAATTTATCTGTATATTCGCCCAGCACTTTTTTCAGTCTCTCTTCCGTCTCTGCTTCCAGTTTTCCTGTGGAACGGATTTCCTGCATTACGGAAGCGCCTTCCGCATCTGTATCAAGGAAGGTATAAAGACCGGATTCATAGCTTCTTACATCCTCCGTTTCCACTCTGGAAAGGATTCCCTTTGTGACAGCATAGAGGATCGCTACCTGCTTCTCAACAGCAACCGGAGCATTCTGGTTCTGTTTTAAAACTTCCACAATTCTTGCCCCCTGTTCCAGACGCGCCTTTGTATCCGCGTCCAGATCAGAACCGAACTGTGCGAAGCTCTGCAGCTCTCTGTACTGGGAATAAATAAGCTTCAATGTTCCGGCAACCTTTTTCATCGCCTTGATCTGCGCGTTTCCACCTACTCGCGATACGGAAATACCCGGGTTTACAGCCGGCATAACGCCGGAGTGGAAAAGCTCTGTCTCCAGGAAAATCTGACCGTCTGTAATGGAAATTACGTTTGTCGGGATATAGGCAGAAACGTCTCCTGCCTGTGTCTCAATAATCGGAAGGGCAGTCAAAGAACCGCCTCCGTGCTCCTCATCAAGTTTTGCAGCCCTCTCCAGAAGTCTGGAGTGGAGATAGAAAACGTCTCCCGGATACGCCTCACGTCCCGGCGGACGGCGGATCAGAAGAGAAAGTGCACGGTATGCAACCGCGTGTTTACTTAAATCATCATAAATAATAAGAACGTGTCTGCCCTTATTCATAAAATATTCGCCCATTGCACAGCCGGAATACGGCGCAATATACTGTAACGGGCTTGCCTCAGAAGCAGTAGCCGCAACTACCATCGTGTAATCCATAGCGCCGTTCTTTGTGAGAGTTTCCACAAGTGTAGCAACTGTGGAACGCTTCTGTCCGATTGCAACGTAAATGCAGATTACATCCTTCCCCTTCTGGTTGATAATCGTATCGGTTGCCAGCGTTGTCTTTCCTGTCTGGCGGTCACCGATAATCAGCTCTCTCTGTCCTCTTCCGATTGGAACCATAGAGTCGATCGCCTTGATTCCTGTCTGAAGAGGCTCTGAAACAGACTGTCTCTCACAGATTCCCGGAGCCGGGCTCTCGATTGGTCTGTATTCCTCTGTCAAAATTGGTCCAGCCCCGTCGATAGGCTGTCCAAGAGCGTTCACCACGCGCCCGATCATTGCATCGCCGACCGGAACAGAAACAACCTTTCCGGTTCGTTTTACAGTCTGTCCTTCTCCGATGTTTTCATCAGAGCCGAATAATACGATAGAAACGCTGTTTTCCTCCAGGTTCTGCGCCATTCCGAAGCTTCCGTCCTCAAATTCCAGAAGCTCGCCTGCCATGCAGTTTACAAGACCGCTGGCTCTGGCAATTCCATCGCCGACCATCAGGATCGTTCCTGTCTCATTCTGGCGGATCGCGTTATCGTAATATTTGATCTGGCTGCGGATGACTTTGGATATTTCTTCAGGTTTTAATTGCATGTTTCCATTCCATCCTTTAAACAATTATTTCGTTCAGTTTCCTGGAAATGCCGTCCAGACGGCTCTGAACCGTTCCGTCAAGCTGTTTTCCTTCTAATTCCACACGCAGACCTGCCAGTACGGAAGAATCCGTCTTCTGCACCAGCTTTACTTTTTTTCCGCTCATCTTTTCCAGTTTCGCTGTTAAAAGCTCCATCTGCCTGTCTGTAAGAGGCACTGCACTTATGACAGAAGCCTCCGCAATGTTATTGTCTGCATAATACCGCCGGGTAAATTCCTCACAGCAGCCTGCAAATTCGTGGATAAGATTCTTATCGCACAGCAGTTTTAAAAAATTCACCAGATAACGCTCTGCCTGTGCTCCGAAAGCCTTTTCAATCAGCTCCGTCCTCTCCTTTTTTGGAATGGACGGCTCGCCGAGAAGATGAAGATATTCCGGAGTTTCCCTGAATATCTTACGGATCTCCTCCATCTCTTCCAGAATCACATCTGAGAGCTTCTCCTCTGCGGCAAGGTCGTACAGACTGCCGCCGTATAATCTGGCAGTCCGGGTCATGATGCCTCACCTACATTCGTTATAAACTCATCAATCAGTTTCGCGTGGTCTTCCTCGCTGATTTCCCTCTCGATCACCTTACCTGCAATCTCCATTGCCATGCCGCCGATCTCGCCTTTGATCTCATTGACAGCTTTTCTCTTCTCCTGGGCAATGTCAGCCTCTGCCTTTTCTTTCATTGCAGCCGCCTGAAGAGCTGCGTCTTTTAACATCTCTTCACTCTGAACAGCCGCTGTTTTCTGGGCAGTTGTAAGAATCTCATTCGCCTTGTTCTTTGCGTCCTGCATATTTTTCTCGTACTCTTCCTTCATTGCAAGAGCCTCATCTTTTGCCTTTACAGCGTCCTGGATCTGCGCGTCCGCCTTTGCTCTGCGCTTTTCCAGCATCTCATTGATGGGCTTGAAAAGAAAGCGTTTGATCAAATATACCTGGATAAAAAGGTTTAAGATCGTTGCGATAAAATTCCACGGCACAATCGTTACTAAATCCTGTACCTGCATTCCTGTAACCTCCTGTTTCTGCCGGTCTTTCTGTTCCCTCAGAACAATTTATCAGCTCAGGAAATTCATGAACATACCAGGAGCAACAAAAATAAGAAGAAGACCGGTTACAAAACCGTAAATACCTGTTGTCTCTGCGATAGCACAGCCGAGAAGCATAGTAGAAGTAACGTCGCCTTTGCACTCCGGCTGACGTCCGATTGCTTCCAGAGCCTTTGCAACTGCATTACCTTCACCAATACCAGGTCCGATACCGGCGATCAGGGCACAGCCCGCACCGATTGCACATCCTGCCAACGCGATACCTTTTGCAAGTAACTGAAAATCCATAATAAAATCCTCCTGTAAAATGTATTTGTTTTATTAAATCTCTTTTTAAAAATCTGTTTACTCCTCCGCTGCATTTGCAATGTACATGACTGTCAGCATACAGAAGATAAACGCCTGCATTACGCCGGAAAACCAGTCAAAATAAACGGACAGGATTGCCGGTATACCCACATCAAGAATGGGGATTTTCGATAAAACGTCTCCCAGGACTCCCGGAAGAATGCCAAGGACTGCAGAGCTTGCTACTGCCAGCGCTCCGTAAATCAGCCCGTTGATGACTACGCCTGATAAAATATTTCCAAAGTGACGGCACGCCATACTTACAGGCGTTGCCAGCTCAGACAGAATATTAAACGGCGTCATAACAGCGATCGGCGTGGTAAATCCCTTCAGATAACCTCTAAATCCGTTTGTCTGTATCTTCTGCGCTGTGATCATAATAAAGACTACGACTGCCCAGGCAGCTTCTGTTGAAAGGTCTGCCGTCGGACTTCGAAGACCGATAAGACTTATCAGGTTCGATACAACACTGGTAGCAAAAAGAGCTGCGACAAAAGGAATGAGATAACTGAATCTTTCTCCCATATTTCCCACAACAAAGTTGTTCGCCTTCTCTACAATAAATTCTGCCAGAGCCTGCCGTTTGGAAATATTCTCTTCCTTCAGATCGTGAGTCAGCCAGATGCAGAAACCTGTTATCAGGATCATAACGATCCAGCTTACCACCATTGTCTCACTGATGCGGAGCTTTCCCAGAACAGGAAGTTCAAGAGGCAGCTCCCAGAGTATTCTGGCACCGGTAACATCTAGTTCCATATGTTTCCACCTCCCATCTTTGATTTATTTTTCTCATATTTCCTGAAATACACTATTTTTTTCTCCCAACAATTCCCATAAGCTTAATGCCTGTTCCCGGGAACAAAAGGGGAAGAATGCCTGCCACAAACTGAAAACAGGGGGCTGCGATCGCAATCACCACCCAGAGCATCTGAATCAGCATTCTCTGGGAGTAGCTTGCTTTCATACGCATTCTGGCAGCCGCCTCGTCCTCTGATGCAGCAACCTTCTGTACGGTAAGACCCATGAGAAAAAAATTCAGCACTGCCACAAGACTTCCGCAGATTCCTCCCAGGATTACTGTGTAATCAAAAGGAACTTTTTCCGGCATTCCCATGTGGAGTGCAAAAAATACAATCCACATCACCAGCGTACCTGTTGCTGTAATTCCTGCCACTCTTTTTGTTTCTTTCTTTACAGCCGGCTGAATATCATGGAACATACTGCTCATAATACTTCCTTTCTATCCTTTTCCGGATTTATATATGCCGGTTAAAGGATACTTTCTGTTTTTTCTTTTTTTCTTCTTTTTTCTGGTGTTTTACAGTACTTAAATAAAATTTATACGCCACTGTCGCGGAACCGCCCATCCCAAAGAAAAAGCCTAAAATATAAATCCAGCCTCCAACTCCGGTCTTCGCAACCAACCACCAGCAGCCTGCAAAGCAAAGAAGCAACGGGGTAATAAACGAAAGCCCGAACTGGCTCAGCATAGCTATATTTTTCCAGATTTCTACGCCTTTTTTCATCTTCCCTTCCCCTTTCGCACAACAGGCTTTTTATATAGTCAAATTCTAACATATTGCTAGGATAATTACAATATATCACTCATCTTTGAACTGAAAATTCACAAATTACAGAATACTATATGTACACAAAAGACCGGACTGCTGCCCGGTCTTCTCTTTTGTATTCTCTCTGCCTGTCAGGATATGTGTCAATATATGTAATTGCTGTACGCAGGATCCTCAATATTTGCGCTGTCAATCCACTGGGGCTCAAGAAAGCTGTTCTTTTCCACATTCACGCCTTCTTTTGTAAGGTCGAGAGCGGTAAGAATAGTAATATATCCCATTGCGTACGGGTCCTGGGAAACGATTCCAAGCTCTGTTCCGTCTTTTACTGCCTTCTGCTGCTTATCTGTGGCGTCTGTTCCCACCATCACAATACTGGAATCTTCCGGCTTTTTCAGCCCCAGATACATTTCTGATATATCGGCGTTTGTGCAGTAAACTCCGGCAAGATCCGGATATTTTTCAAGTGTTTCCTTCATGGCTGCTTCCATATCTTCTACACTGTCCTGATACAGGATCTCTGACACTTCAATCCCTTCGGACTCTGCGATCTTTTTCTGAAAGCCTTTCATTCTGTCCTGAATGCTGGCTGTTTTCTCCTGCGCGGAAAATACTGCAATCTTACCGCTTCCGTTTAAAGCCTCCGCCAGCTTCTCAGCCGCCATCTCTCCTGCCTTTTCATTGTCTGTGCCTCGAAATGCGCCTACAAGCTCCGTATCCGCCACATTGGAGTCAAACACGACTACCGGGATCCCGTTTTCTGCCGCTGTCTCAAGCTGTGCCTGACAGGATTCCATATCTCCTGCTGAAAGACAAAGCGCAGCCGGATTCTCGGCGATGACCGCGTCCAGCGTATTGATCTGCGTCTCTACCTCCCGCTCGTCATCGGGGCCTTCAAATGTCATGGTCACTGCATCTTCTTTTGAAAAACCATAGGCTTCGTTTACTGCTTTTACCGCGTCTTCCATACCTGCCTGTACTTTATCCCAGAACTGTCCTTCTGTATTTTTGCTTACAACAGCGACTCTGGAACCTGCCTCAATTTTCACGGAAGTATCAATTTCCGGAAGCAGAGGGTCTTCTACTTTTTCCTGCGCATTCTCTTCCGCTGCCTCTTCTCCTGTATTCTCTTCGGGAGATGCTGCGATTCTGTTGGTTTTTCCGGGAATAATCCCTGCAACTGCTACTGCCGCCAAAACGATCATGGAGGCAACCGCCGCCTTCTTCATCTTCATTCTCCTCTTCTGCTTTACATAGATTTAACAGTTTCTTTTGCTATTTTTTTCATTATACACTTTTTCCTTCTGCCGTCTATAGTTTTAATACTTTTTTCACAATTTCCGTCAAAATTGCCGATGTTTTCTTTCTTCACAGCCGCTTCCAAAATCTCTCTAATCCCAGACGTCCCACTCTTTCCCCAGTTCATATGCTGTGGAAAAAGCAAGCGGTCCCAGAATTACCCCTGCGCCTCCGAAAATCAGAACGCCGATGTAGACGCAGCCCAGAATCACAAGCGGCGAAACACCCAGCCTTCCGCCCAAAAGCCTTGCCTCCAGCACCTCCCTTAAAAAGCTTGTAACCAGGTCAAGAATCACACAGCCCACAGCAATTCCCACCTCTCCTTTGATAAGAAAAACAATCGCTGCCGGATAAAGAATCGTACCCGTACCGATAAGGGGAATGGCGTCAAGTATTCCAAGTGCAATGCCAAATACGAGAAAATACGGACTTTTCATAAGCCGGAAACCCACAGCGCACACACCGGCAATAATCGCCATAATAAGAAGCTGCGCCTTAAAATAAACGGCTGTCGTCTCTTTTAACCTTCGAAACGCTCTGCGGATTCCGGCAAGCCAGGAATATTCCCTTATTTTTTTCTGCAGATTTTCCATATCTCCCATAATAAAAGAAGTGGAAATATACGTCACAACAAGTCCGGAAATAAAAAGAATCACATGCTTTGCCATTCCCACGATCTTCCCTATGTTTTCCGGAGTAAGCGCCGAAAGAAAAACTTCCATTATATTCGCGCCCCGCTCCATCAAATATCTTTTTGTTTCCGCACTGCTGTGCCCGGTAACCTCTTCCAGAAATCCACAGCAGGAATCCAGCATTCTCTCTCCTGTTTTCAAAAGCGCGGGAATATTTGCCACAGCCGCCTGAAGCTGCCCCATAATCCCCCAAATACCCCAGTAAGCGAGTGTTCCCAGCGCTGCAAACAAAAGGGTAAGAAGAAGCGTTCCCACAATCCCTCTTTTGATCCCTGTTTTTTTCTCCACACGGACAGCCGCCGGGTAAAGCCACCCTGCCAGAAAAATTGCCGTCACAAAAGGGATTACAGCAGGCAGAAAAAAGCGGTATCCCGCATACACCCCTGCTATAATCCCTGTTATTGTCAGTTTTCTTTTCCATTCTACATTCACAGAACTCACCATACTTTTCCTTTTTGTGATGCCTGGTATCTTTTGCCCCGGCATCTTTTTGTTAGTATGGCAATTTCTTCAAAATTTATTCCAGAAAAAAGCCTTTTGTAAATGAAGCGTCTTTAAATCCCTGAAAAACTTCTCCCTCCGGTCTTACCTGAAAGTGCATCGTCTTTTTGGAAGAGGGCGCTGTAAAAGTAAGAGAAGCGGAACAAAGTCCCGGAAACCTTCCCCCGTTTTCTCCGTCTCCGTATTTTCTGTCTCCTGCAAGCGGCATTCCCGCATGTGCCATCTGCACACGTATCTGGTGATGCCTTCCGGTATCCAGTAAAATACGTATGAGAAATTTTTCTTTTCCCTTCTCATCTCTGCACTTATCCACAAGCCGGTACTGAAGACGCGCTTTTTTTCCACCCGGAGTCCCGGGTTTTACAACAGAAGAGGTATTGCTTCTTCCGTCTTTTTTCAGATAATCCTCCAGAATCCCCTCTTCTTTTTCCACTTTTCCATATGTCACTGCCAGGTATTCTTTTTTCATCTTTCCGCCGCTTATCTGCGCGCTTAATTCCTTTGCCGCCTTTGGCGTCTTTGCAAACACAAGAATCCCTTCCACCGGCTGATCAAGGCGATGCACTACTGCGGCATAGGGAATTTTTTCCGGCTGCTTTAAAGCCAGGTAATTTTTTATCATACTCTCCATGTCCATCGTTCCGATTCCTGCATTTTGAACAGCAAGTCCTGCCGGCTTATGGCACACCAGAATCTCTCTGTCCTCAAATATGATCATATCCTCTGTTCTTTTCATAAAAAAATCTCCTTTTCAGGAGAGTATACCTTAATCCCGCGCTTCTGGCAACAGATAAAACAACGCAGTAAGACGGTCATCACTTTCTTATTATTTCATAAATCCTGAAAATGATGACCGCCTCAATGTTCTTCGTTATTCAATTATTCGTCCTCTTACTCTTTCTTATTTTAATCTTTATCTGTTTATATGTATCGTCTTCTTTATTCACTTTTTATCTATACGTACATATCTCTCTCTTTATTTCCTGCTCATAAACGATATGATTTTATATCACTCGATTTATTTAGAAAGTTTTATAGCTTTTAAAAATTATAATTTCACGGATTATAATTTATCTTATTTAATAAAGAAATCATGGCTATACTTTTCCCTGTTTGTTTAAACACCTTCGAACTTAAATTCTTAAATCCGAATCTGCTTAATTTGTGTGCGCTTTTATTCCTGGCAAATAAGTTTACGGTAAAATATTTTTTATGAACCTTATCTTTACATATTTAATAAAAGTATGGGAAACGTTCCAACGTATTTCTTTTATAAATTATCTTTTTAAGATAATTTCTGATGTAAAGTTTCAATTCATATAGTAAATTATATTACTTATATGGATTTCAAAATATCCTCCTTATCTATTTTCGAAATTCTCCGGAACTCTTCTTCCGGACGATTCTCTAAGATAATGGTTATACTCTTTCGAAAAATGTTTCTTTACACAAATTCCGAAACCTTTATATCAGTTTTGTGACATTATTCAATATGAAAAATCGCTACTATAATACCTGTACTTATTGTTTTTGATATAAAATAAAAGCATTCATCTTATATTAAAAACTCTATATATTATTTTCACTGTACCAGGTCTTTCTTGCAGGAAACACGATTCCTGTCACTTTCATATTGATGAATGAAATTCTACCTTCCCACCGGAATCACCAAATCCTTTCTGATATTTTCTATCTTTTGTACTTTGGTTTGTTTTTTCTTTTGATGGGATTATAATACCACCGCCCACTGATTTTGTCAATACTTTTTTGATATTTTTTCAAAATTTTTCTTTTATAATCTTACTTAATTTTATTTATTGTACTATTTATTTATATTTTTATAAAAATTCAGACTTTTTAATTGTCATAATCCGGACATACCTTTTTCTTTACAAAAGGCGGCAGGAATATAACGCTTTCCCGGAAAACAAAACGCCGCCGGAAACGACTTCTCATTTCCGACGGCACTTCTGTTCATATTCATGGATTTACTTACGGTTATAGTTAATCAGGCAGCCCTTCAAAATAATCTCTCTCTCGTCGTCTGTCAGTTCCCCTAAGGTAACTTCAAACTCTCTCAGAGAATCTTCTCCTGCCACATATCCTTTGATCACTTCTGCCTTCTCTTCCACTGCTTTTCTGATTTCCGAGAAGAACAGATAATCTCCGTTTTTAAACGGAAGCTCGCCTTCCGGAATTAAGAATGGCAGCATACCCCAGTTGATAAGGTTGGAGCGGTAACGCTTTGTAGCGTATTCATTTGCAATATTTGCCCAGCCTCCGAGAACCTTCTGGCAGGACGCAGCCTGCTCTCTGGCAGAACCGTCGCCCGGTTTTACGGCAAAGATCGTACTTCCCACGCCTAAATTATCTTTTCCCACTTCTGGGAAATCTTTATGGATTACATCAAGAACTGCTTTCAGCTCAGGAACTGCCTCAACAGGGCATTTTCCGTCCTGGATCGCCTGCTGCGCTTTCTGGATCTCCTTTGCACGTCCCACATATGCAGGATCTTTTCTGGAAAGAGTAAATTCTGCCAGTCCCAGAGGATTGGAACGGTAGGAAGAAGTCTCTCCGGAAGGAATCAGCTCGTCCGTTGTTGTTACCGGATCGTGGATTTCTGAAACCACTTTCAGCACAAGGTTATCTGCGAGAGCCGCCATCTTCGGCCAGTCTTTGATGTTCGGTCCGAACTGGATCTCAACAGACGGATCTGCCACGCCCTTGCTGTCAAATACGCGGTTATCATAAATTGTCTTATCAAAGAAATACTTCTGGTTTGTGTAATCTCCTGTATATTCCTCTGCGGAGGTAAGGAAGCCTTTATTTGCCGCTGTTGCTGCAATGGAACGGGCGTCCATAAGAGCAACAGAAGAAATCTGTCCGTTCTGGATCTTGGAACCTTCGCGGTTCGGGAAGTTTCTTGTTGTATGGCGGATACTGAAGGCATTATTTGCCGGCGTATCTCCTGCTCCGAAGCACGGACCGCAGAAGGCTGTTTTTACAACTGCGCCTGTTGCAAGAAGGTCTGCAAGAACGCCGTTCTTTGCAAGCTCCATATAAATCGGCGTACTTGCCGGATATACGCTTAAAGTAAAGGCGTCCGCTCCGATGCTGCTGCCCTTTAATATATCAGCCGCAGCACAGATATTTTCAAATCCGCCGCCTGCACAGCCAGCAATGATACCCTGATCTACATAAAGCTTTCCATCTACTACTTTGTCCTTCAGTGTAAACGGAACTTTTCCGTCAAGGCTTATCTGCGCCTTTTTCTCCACATCAGCCAGAATATCCTTAAGATTTCCTTTCAGCTCGTCAATGGTATACGTATTGCTCGGATGGAACGGCATGGCGATCATAGGCTTGATCTCCTCCAGATCGATTTCCACACAGCCATCGTAATAAGCAACTTTTCCCGGCTTTAATTCTTTATAATCTTCTTTTCTTCCATGAATTTCATAGAACTCTTCAATCTTCTCATCTGTCTGCCAGATAGAGGAAAGACATGTTGTCTCTGTGGTCATAACGTCAATGCCGATTCGGAAATCTGCACTTAAATTTTTCACACCAGGTCCTACAAATTCCATTACTTTATTTTTCACATATCCATTTGCGAAAACCTTTCCGATAATTGCGAGGGCAACGTCCTGCGGACCTACACCCGGACGTGGAGTACCTTTCAGGTAAATAGCAACTACACCCGGCATATTAATGTCGTATGTCTGAGAGAGAAGCTGTTTTACAAGCTCAGGTCCGCCTTCTCCCATTGCCATTGTTCCAAGAGCGCCGTAACGTGTATGACTGTCTGAACCGAGGATCATTTTTCCGCCTGCTGCCAGCATTTCTCTTGCAAACTGGTGGATAACTGCCTGGTGAGGAGGTACGTATACACCGCCGTATTTCTTCGCACAGGTAAGGCCAAACATATGGTCATCTTCATTAATTGTTCCGCCTACTGCACATAAGGAATTGTGACAGTTTGTAAGCACATAGGGAACCGGAAATTTCTCAAGTCCTGACGCACGTGCTGTCTGAATAATTCCCACGAATGTAATATCGTGAGAAGTCAGCTTGTCAAATTTAATCTGAAGCTTTTCCATATTCCCGGAAGTGTTGTGATCTTCCAGAATTCCGTATGCAATTGTATTTTTTGCTGCCTCCTCCCTGGAAACCGGAAGGGAAGCTGCGGATTCTTCTACAATCTTCTCGCCGTCCACGAGATATACGCCGGTATCATATAATTTCATAATCGTATCCTCCGTATATGAATGTTGGTTATTGTTTCTGTGATGAACTTTATTATAGTAGATTTCCTACTGTTTGTCACCTCTTATTTCTTTTTCGGCTTTTTCCATAGCTTCCGCCGTCACTCTTTTCGCTCTTTCCATCACAAGATTACTATATTCCCGCGCGGCGCTGTACAACATCTTATGACATTTTTAAAGGAGCTGTCGCACTAAAGCGACAGCCCCCTCTACATTAAATGTTTCTTTTTGCTTTTTCCTGTTTTTTTATTATATATACCGCTATAAAAATTACAATTCCATACGAAATTATGGATACAAGTGACGCTTCTACTCCAAATTTTCCACCTGTTACTAAAGGATTTTTTTGTGACATTACAAAAGTATAAATACAAGGATCCCATATTTCCACTTCTTGCTTCAGCGCGAATACATCTCCTATAATAAGCATATTCCAAATTCCATGTATCCAAACACCACACCATACAGAACCGGTGGCGTAGACAATTACACTCATCATTACACTGAAACATACTCCCGCCACTAGCAAAAGCACTTGGGAAACAATTTCTGCTTCTGCAACCCAACTAAAGTGTATTACTGTAAAACTCAAAGCCGAAACAGTTATGGCTATTTTTTTACCAACAACCATTTCCAAACTTTTCATCATAAGACCTCTAACTGCGCATTCCTCTATAATCCCAGCCGTAATTCCCATAAATAAAGTGCCGAAAATTTCTTCCTGCATTTCTATAGAAGACATATTTCCCTTTATTACCTGCCCTCCTGCTAGCATCATCGTTGTAACTAAAACTGTCAAAGGAAGTACAAATGCCACAATTATCCAAATTCCCTTTCCATATGGTTTTCCCAAACCTATATCTTTTAGGTCTTTTCTCATAATAAATCTCAGATAGAAACAAAGCATTAGCAAAAAACTAATTATTTGCGAAATATAACTCATAATTACTTGAACAGGAGCGGATAAATTACGCATTGCCATATAAACTAATATTGAAATATTATTAGCCCAATAAGGGAACATAAAAGCAAAAAAAACATGTATACAAGCAACTGTAATTTTTTTTATTTTAGTATAACAACGAACTTTATCTCGTTTGTTTACTTTTCTCATTTTTTATTATTCTCACCAGAAGTCAGAATATCTTCACTACCCGCTGCAAACACAGTTGTACTTCCCATTGAACCAACCATTACTACTGTTCCCAATAACATTGCTATCATTTTTTTATTCATTTTACTCTTCTCCTTTTGCTTTACTTTTTCAATGAGGCTGTCGACTAACCTTAGTTTTATTATACTCATTTGATCCTTAATGTCTATTGACACATTTCACAAAATGTCCTATTGTTTTTAGGTCATATTGTCCTATTAATTTTAGGTCATTCGTGTGAAATAAAAAGGCGTACCATTTTCAAAACGATCCGCCTTCTTATCCTTTCTACTTTTCTTTATCTTCTAATTGATCCAAGTAATCTCTTAATTCCTGTGCAGTTTCGTGACTTATTCTTTCTCCTCCAGTAAAAGCTTGAACAAATTTTAACAGCGAATTATCAAATGACTCCTTACATAACTGCTTCATCCATACTTTAATATGCATTTGTTTTGTTCTTGAAGGATAATAAAGATACTTTTTTCCTGATATATCTGTTTTAATATGTCCTTCTTTTTGTAAAATTGTCAAAAAGGAACTTAACGTCTGTTTTTTCCAATCTTTTTTCTTAATTTCATTAAAGTAGTCTAAAATTTCTCTAAAACTCAACTTCCGACCAGATTCCCAAAAAAATTCCATTAATTCATATTCTGTTTCTGACAATCCAAATTTTTTTTCCATTTTTCACCTCTTCCTAATGCGGACATTTTTCCCATGTTTCTGCATGATTAAAAGATTCTTCTACTATATAACCACATTTTTTACATCGTTTCGCATTATAATAATCAATTCTACATCCGTTTCCTTTTTTTGAATGAAACTTTCTAATTCCTTTCACATATGAATGATTACAATGTGCCATTGTATCTTGTCCTTCAATAGAATACACCCTACCAAATTCATCAATAAAATAATCATCATATGGAATTTTCTCAACCTCAATTTCTCCTATTATAAACTCTTCTTCCGTTTCTACAGGAAAATTACTCTCTACATCTTTCGTTTCCAGAGGGATTTCATATGCGAAAACCGAAAATGTTCCTGCCATTATCATAAGCATACCAATTACTATAGCTATTATCATATAACTCCTACCTTTTCTCATGATTAACTCTATCCTTTTCTTTATGTTATTTTTGTTGTTTTTCCCAAATCCAATTTTCACAACAGATACTTCCGACTTTTTCTCGGATAAATCAATTAAAAGTTTACAATACGCTACTTTTTCTCGTCTATTCATATTGCTGACAGCAAACTCATCAGCATACTCTTCATTAACGCATAATAATTTATATACATAATAATAGTTTAATGGATTATACCAATGCACTGCTACTACTGCAACTGCCAAAGCCCCCCACCACATATCTCCATGTTTTATATGTGCCAACTCATGTCTTAAAATACTGCACCAATTACTTTCTTTTAATTTTTCTCCTACCGGCATCGCTATTATCTTTTTTCTTAGCCCTGACGCAAACGGGCTCTCTTCTTTACAAATTTTAATACACTTTACATTTATTTTTAGCTTAATTTCCTCTTTTATTTGCTGTAATATCTTCCGTTCCTCATCTGTTATTGTTCCACTTTCCTCACCCATAATATTTTTTTGTACATTTCTATATTTTTTCATTTTAAAAAGCAAAATAATAAGAGAACCCAAAAAAGCTATTATCTCCAGAATAATAAGCGTTTTCATAGACTTCGATAACATTACATTTCCGTTTCTAAGCGCAACCGAAAATGTTTTATCTAATTTTCCTTCTAACTGCTGTACTCTACCCCCGCATCGAAATAGCCCTAACGTGTGGTAAAAATCCACGATATGGCTTTTATAATACGCAAGCGGAAATAGATAAAAGAAAAGAGGAATTAATAATAAATTTCGCTTCCACCTTGCTTTCATTTTGTTTCCCAATAACCTATTCATTATTTCCCACGTAAGAAAAGTAACCGAACCTGATAAAACCATTATTAAACGAATACTATATTCCATCCTTAACTGTCCTATCGTTTTTAGGACATTATATCGTCTTTTTATTAACCTGTCAATCCAAAATCACAAACCTGCTAATATCCAATACATCTCCATTCACCATTTTAATCGATCTATAATTGATTTCCTTCGCGTAATGCAGATTAATCAAACAGAATTTGTGGATACGCAGAAACATCCCCTCCGGGCATTCCTTTTCCACCTCCGATAATTTTCCGTAAAAGTTCTGTATCTCGTTTTCCTTTACAATATTAATTTTTCTTCCGTCACTTTGAAAATACAAAATGTCTTTATACATAATGCGATAAGTATTTCCCTGATTTTTATATGTAAAATTGCATTCATTCTTACCGATAATATGAAACATTTTCTCCATAACATGACAGAGCTTTTCCTTTTTTATCGGCTTCACCAGAAAATCAAACGGCTGGTTCTGAAATAATTCCAGTGCATACTCCTTCTTAGAAGAAATATACACCAGAAACATTTCTGAATTTCTCAATTCCTCCCGAATACACTTTCCGATTTCCACACCGTTCGCACCCGGCAGTTCAATATCCAGAAAAAGAATCGCCGGAACTGTCTCACGTTTCAGATACTTCATCAGAGCATTCCCATCATAAAAAATGTCTGTTTCCAGATTTATACACTTTTCAAAAGCAAATTCCCGGAGGATTTTTTCCATCTCCGCACAAGTGCTTATTTCATCATCGCATATAATAGCCCGCATCTCCTTACCTCCTGTTATTTCATATACTACCCCATTCTTCTCTTCCATGCAAGCTACTTCACGATTCCCTTAAAGCCCTGTTTATTCGAGATATTTTCACTTTAAAAACACATATCTTGCCTGTGCAAAATCCACCTCGTCCTCATTCTGAAGCTGATAATCCTCCCCCTCTTTTAAAAGTCTCCCGTTGACAGCCGTTCCATTTCTGGAGTTTAAATCGCTGAGATAATATTCCTGATCCCGCCTCCTGATTTTCGCATGAATGCGACTGACTGTAGGAAGATCGATCACTGCATCGACAGCCGTCTCCATTTTTCCAATCACTGTCATATCCTCCTGAAGATAAATCGTTGCAAGTTCTCCCGGCTCCCTGCTTACCAGCGTTGCCGGTCCCTGTACCACTCCGGCGGAAAGCACCACCGTTTCCCCGAAATCTTTTGCTTTTGGTTCTTCCTCCAAAGTCTGTGACACAGACATCTCTTCTTCGGCGGACATTTGAGGCTGCCAGCCATTCTCTTCCTCCTGTTCTGTCTTCCATATGGGGTCTCTCTGCATTTCCTGTCTTCCCCTTTTCTTTTCTATGCTCCCTTTATGTTTTTTTCGGAATCTGTATGCGAGCATTCCTATTCCCAGAAAAACTGCACAGCCGGAAAGCATCACTCCCGCCTGCAATCCGGGCAGAAATCCCAGAACTGCCGCTCCTGCTGTTATAATAAGAATAAATGCTCCCAATATAGAAAAAAGGATTTTTTTCCCAAGGGAAACCGGGGATTTTTTCCCGTCTTCTCTGTCACGGTTTTCAAAGGAATTTGCTGTCTCCATTTCCCAGGGAGAATCTCCCGATTGATTTTCATATTGTTCTCTGAATTGACCTTTTTCTTTGTCGATTTCTTTCTCTTTACAGCTTTCCGGAATACGCTTTTCCCCGCCCCGGTTTTTCTGAAAACTATCCTCATTCCCGGAAAACGATTTTTCCCTGTTGTCTCTTCCTTTATAAATCTCTTCTTTTATGCATTCCAGATGAAAGGTATCCTCAAGGGCTCTTCTGTATACGCCATACCCTAGAATAACTGCGTCTCCGTCCTCATGATCGATTTTCGGAAGGATATATTCTGTAAGAACGCGGAAATCCTCCCTTACGTCCCCGGCTTTTCCCGGCATACAGCAGAAATACAGCTTTTTCTTTTCCACATCAAGATACATATACTCCGGCTGTACAAGAAGCTGTCCCGGATTCATAAGGTATTCTGCCATCTCCTCCATTGCCTGAACAAATCCTCCGAAAATCAGCCGCAAATCCTCCAGCCCCATTTTTTTCGTTTCATACATGGAAGCCACCGACTGTTTCGACGTAATATCATAATACATCAGAAAGTTTCCATCAATTCTCTGGAGCCTGCATTTTAAAAGGGAGGGCATTCCGTTTCCCACAAGCATTCTTACCTGGTAAGAATCTGTATCGGGCACTTCCTCTCCATGAAGGATCAGATAATTATGATTCATATCTCTTTTATATTCTGCCCTCATATTAATCTCCTCCCAGAAGCTCCGAAGCTGCCTTCACTTTTCTCACCCAACCTACAGGACGGATCACCTTCGCCTCTCCCTTTGCGCGAAGATGCCAGGAAAGTCCTGTATATTCTTCTGTTGTGTCAAGGTCATACGTGACGACAACCTTCTTCCCTGCATCTGTCTGCGTAGAAAGATTTTCCGCCCCGAAAAATCCCAAAGAACCAAGACTCTGACTTTTTATCCGGGCAGTCTCATAAACCGGTCCGTCTTTTTTTATTCCTTCCATGCTTCCGCTGACTGCCGATTCATATGCCGATGCAGTCAGCCACGCGCGGTTATGCACAAAAAAGAAGAGATATAAAAGTCCCATAAGGGTAAAAAGAACAAGCGGCATGACGCACGCCGTCTCTATTGTAAAACTTCCGCGTTTTATCATAACAGCATTCCTCCTATATATCCCAGAAACAGAAACGGCGCAAAGGGAATCCTTGTCTTTCTCCCTTTATGAAGCACAAACATGAGAATGCCGGATACAATGGCACATGCCAGAAGCCCAAGCATAAGAGAAACTACAAGTCTTTCCCATTCCAGCGCCATGCCAAGCGCCAGAACAAGAATGCCGTCCCCGATCCCAATTTCTCCTTTTGTGAGAACGCCAAGTCCCACCACGCAAAATCCTGTAAAAATCCCCAGAAAGTAAGAAAATCCAAGGCGGTTTCCATGCCATGCCCAGATAAATCCTGCAATAGCGAGAATCCCTGATGCTGCAAGAGAAATCTGCTGTTTTTTTATGTCAAGCCAGGCATTCCACCCCAGAATCCCGAGGATTCCCATTTCTTTTATGAACATACTGCTGTTTTCTAACCACATCTTCCACACGCTCCCATTCCTTTTACTTCTGATTCTTTTACAATTCTTACAGTTCGTTTCAGTCCGCTGCAGGAACCCAGGTTATGATACCGATTGCTTTTTCCTGTAATAAACACCGTTCCTGCAGGATTTTGGTTTCTGCTGCAGATTTCGCACGACTCATATTTTTCTCCGTACTGATTTCTCCTTCCCTGTACAGATGAACCGGAAACCTGCTCGACAGACAGATTAATATAGCTGCAGCTTAAACTTCTGTGATACACATTTCCTGTTTCCGTTACATAGACCATTTTTTCCGGCGTCTGCTGCACTCCTCCGTCTCCTGACGCACCGGAGGATTCCTTTCCCGTCCAGGCGTGTACGCGGACCTGATTGCGGATCCACACCTTCGGAAGCGGGACAAGCCCGCCTATCGGCTCATAGGCATATATATCAGGCAGTGTAATCTCCTCCGGTCCGCCTCCTTCCGGGAGATATGCGTACATTCCTGCTTCCTTTGCACTTTGACACAGCTTTGTAAGATGTTCTGTCTGGATCTTATAAATGTCCATAAAAGAAATCATGGTGACAACTCCCAGAAAAAACAGAGGAAGAACAAATGCCGTTTCCACCGCCATGCTTGCTGACTTCATTTTCTTTAAAAAGGTGCAGAAAGACACTTTCCCAGAAAGTCTGTCTCTGTGTGTCGGGGAAAGCAGAGACTTTTTTCTCCTTAGAGAGCGCGTCCTTTCTTTTTTATTTTTCAATCTTATTTTAACTTCACTAGAACCATTCTTCTGTCTGTTTTTTTCTTTCTGAAAAAGCATCTTTCTGCACCTCTTTTCTGTCTGTCAGTAATAACCATACGCCCTTGTCACATTAAAAACTTTTCTTTTATTTGCCTTTACATCTACGGAAATTTCTGCTGCCACAATACAGGAATCCATGCGGAAGTTTTTTCTTCCCTTTTCCCGCACGCAAAGCTCGATCATATCCATTGCCCTTGTAATTTTCTCTTCTCTGGAAACGCCGAGAAGAAGTACCTGCAGATAATCCTCATAGCTCATGCCGTCCTCGCTTCCCCTTCTGACAGAATCCAGACCGTTTAAAAGCTCCGGGAGATTTTCAAGAGAAAGCTGCCAGTCTGACGCGCTTTTTACAAGGGGAACTTTTCCTCCGTCAAACAGCTCCCTTACATCAAGAATACTCTCCCCAAACGCCCAGCAGAGAAGAAGCGCCGCTTCGATCACTCCCGTTGCCGGAGGAATGAGAAAGGCAGAGGCGATCGCTGACGCAAGACCTGCCGCCTGCGCTCTTTTTGTTCCGTCCGATACAAGATGAACCATATTTACCCCTTCTCTTATAAGAAGAAGACGTCTTGCCACAGATTTTAAGTTTTCAATATCTCCTGTTTTTCCGCCCAGAATATATTCTGTCTGATATTTCAGTGTGCCCTTTCCCGGCGCTGTGTAATTTCCAAGTTTCTCCATAAGATACTGCTGAAAAAGAATCTGAGATGTATAAGAAGTATCTATTTTCTCCGGCTCATACATGGGCATTCCCTTTTGCTTTTCTCTTCTGGAAAGAAGACTTCCTGCCTGTACCTGCCCGTCATACACACCTTTATTTCCCGGGATCACAAGCTCCAGAATACCCATTTTCCGGATTCTCCGTATGATAGAAATGGGATTTACTACTTTTTGCGGAGGAGCCGTTACGTTGTCTTCGTCTTCCAGTTCTCCTCCCTCCGGATTTTTTTCTGCCTCAGCAAGAGCCTCTTCATTTTTTCTGTTGTTTTCTTCCATCTCTGCATCATAATTTTCGATAATATCTCCGTTTTCCGCCTGCTGTCCTGCCTGTTCCGCCTGCTCTGTTTTTTCCTTTCTGTCTTTCATTTTATCAAGAAGAAGGCTTACACCCTGGCTTCCAAGAGTTTCCTTCATATACTGGACAACCTGATTATAAAAAGGCTCTCCTCCCTCGTCTGTAAGCAGGCGATATGCGGAAAAGCCTCCCTGTACAACAGAAAGCTTCTGACTGTTCTGTTTTAAGACAGGTTTCATATAGGAAGAAAAATTATCGTAGACAGAAGCCAGATCAAGACTTCCCTCCCCACAGGAACCGTCCAGAAGGAACAGATCGTAATCTTTCAGCATCTCTCTGTCGAATTGTCCGAAAAGAGAATAAAGCCCTATATCTGCTCCGTTTAAAATCTGGGTTCTTGCAGCCGCCATTCTCACAGATTCGATCCCCGTACATACAAGCGCTGTCACAAGACTTAAAATCAACGCAAGAAAAACGGTAATACTTCCTCTTTTTACCATAGGTGTACTCCTCCCTCTGTTGTTGAAAAATATTTTGACAAAAGTTATCAGATAGAGTTACTCTGTTTCGCGATTTTTGCAAGAATGCTCTTTACAAGCTTTGTGAGCTGGTCTTTAAAGATAATGACAAGACTGATCAGAACCACAAGGATCAGTATGATCTCCACAACGCCTACGGCTTCCTCCTCTCTCATAAAATTTCTCACAAATCTGCGCAGTTTTCTCATGTTTTCACCTCCTCCCTATGCTCCTCCGTAAAAGGTCAGACACGCCGGGATCATAATGACTGCCATTACCACAAGAAGCATCAGCACCATAGGTCCCAGAAGTTTTGTAGCGGCTGCTTCTCCCAGCACTCTTGCTTTTCTCTTCCGTTCCTCCCAGGCTTCCACTGATTCCCTCTCCAGCATATCTTCCAGATGTCTGCTGCCTTTCTGGAGATTTTGTATCAGAAGCGTGGCAAATGTCTTGTATTTCACCTGCCCGCACCTCTCCCCGAATCTTCTGTACGCCTCTGCCTCCGAAACGCCGCTGTCCATCTCATAACACACAACAAGAATTTCCTCGTAGGCATACCGTTCTTTCCTGTTTTTCCGTTTCCTGTAATCACCGGCTATTTTCTGAAATGCTTTTCTTGCAGTCATTCCCGCCTGCACAAGCAGCGTAAATTTCATAATGAGTCCCGGATAATCAAGAAGCATCTGTTCTCTTTTTTTCTGAATAAGCGTAAGCTCCTCCCTGCTTTTTAAAATCATAAGAGCAGCTCCCACAGCCAGAAATAACGCAGCCATTAATGTTCCGCTTCTGTCTCCCTTCTGCTCCCAGGTAAAATGCTTTCCTTCCCATTCTTCCGGAAGATAATAATAATCTGCATCTCCTTTTTCCTGGTTGTACTCCGCAAGCGCCTCCTGAATTTCTCTTACTCTTTCCTCCTCAGGGGAAAGCTTTTCTTCCTGCGGCTCTTCTGTCTTACCCGTCTCTTTTTCCGGGATCTGCACATACAGATTCCCTGCTTCCTCCCCGTCAACCGATACGAGAAAACGCTCCTCGTAGGCTCCTGTCTCCTCTTTTTTCAGACGGTATCCTTCAGAATATATCTTGTCCTTTCCGTTTTGAAATGTAAGAACAGCTCCCAGAAGATTTCCGCAGAAAGCAACCATCAGAAACAGCTTTTTCCCTTCTTTATTTTTCTCCCCTTCTTCTGTGCGCCGTATCTTCCACCACACTCCGACGGCAGCCAGCGCCGCGAATATTATAATATGAAGCCACATATCCTCATCTCCTGTTACACTTCAATGTCCACAATCCTTGTTCCCAGCCAGTATGCGGCAAGATAAATAAAAAGGCAGACCGTCATGGCGCAGATTCCGAAAGGATTTCCGTAGAGAGTGCTTAAAAATCCCGGGGAAGTCAGCTTTAAATAGGCGATAATCCCGGCGGGCATCAGGCTCATAATCATCTGTTCCGATTTTTTCGCAGAAAGAGTCGTCTCGATTTCTTTTTTTACGTCAATTTTATCTCCAAGCATTCTTGCCACCTTCTCAAGCACCCGGTTCATATCTCCTCCCGTCCGCTTCGCCGTCTTAAAAACAGAGGCAAAATTTTCAATATCCTCCACGCCGCTTCTCTCTCCAAGATCGAAAAACAGCTCCTCGACGGGAACGCTCACCCTCTGCTGGCTTTCTATGTACCGGAACTCTTTCACAATATCGGAATCCGGCTCATAAAGACGCTCCATATCTCTTGTGCAGGCAGATACCGCGTTTTCCACAGAATACCCCGCCTGCACCGCTACGCTCATGGCGTTTAAGGCGTCCCGAAACTGATAATCCAGACGTTTCTTCCGTTCTCTGATACACTGCTTTTTCTTCCAGCCCAGAAATACAAACGGAACCGGGATCATAAAGAGAAACGCCCATGCGCTTTCATAAAAGAGATACGCCACCCCCAGACAGAAAAGCCCGCATTCTCCCAGATACTTTAAAATCTCTTTTCCTGTGAACCGATACACGCCATAATCTCTGTTTTCTTTTTCTGCCTTCATAACACAATTCCCGCCCTTTCCAGCTTTTCCCTGTTTAAAAGAGTGGCAAGCTTTTTAAGCCCTTCTCCCTCTTTCCACTGATAAAGCACATTTGTCTTTATTTCGCCCTCTTCAAATCCGCATACCTCTGTAATTTCCAGTACCTTTCTCGATTTATCCCGCATTCTCCCAAGATGAATGAGAATATCCACCCCTGACGCAATCTGTCTCCGTATGGCTTCCAGCGGAAGCTCCACCCCCATAAGCGTCATCGTCTCAAGGCGGCTTAACATATCCCGGCTGCTGTTTGCATGAGCAGTGCTTAAACTCCCCTCATGCCCTGTATTTAGTGCCTTTATATGGACTCCCTATGTTCCCATCATGCAGAAATACAATATCTGTACCTAATACACAATGTATATAACGTTATTATCTTGCCATTTCACAGTTGCAAAAAGAAAAGAGAACCTTTCACAGCCCTCTTTCATATCGACTTTCTCATTCATTTGTCATACTCAACAGTTTGTCAACCAATGTCTCTAAACTTTTTCCCAAAAATGGGACAAAGTCTGGTATTGCACCAAATGCCATCCCAATTATTATCATTCGACCACATTCTCTTGCAGATTCCAATGCAAATCCATAGCTCAAAACACCTGTCAGAATAAATATAATTGATAAAAAGTAAAGAAAAATATTTCCCAACATCATAGGAATTTTTAATAACCAGCAAATCAATGTCATTACTACAAGAATCAAACACAAAAACACTTTTATTATGTACTTAACCAACATTTTTAATCCCTCACTTTTTTATCTTTCCGGACAGCAAGAATCCTGCCATCCGGACTTCCATTTTTTTGCTATCCGGACTTCCACTTTTTTGCTATCCGGGCTGCAAAATTCTTGCTATCCAATACAGTTCATTATCCTTTCGTGTATATCATTTCCGTCAAAATCATCTCTTCTGCATCATGACAAATGGTATTCATCCTCCTAGTCCATTCCATGTTGTCCTGTCTTTTTAATTTCTCTGTAATTCCTTGTTTCTCCATCATCTGTTTTACTAATTGTTCTTCCCTATCCCTTGCTTCTGCATCAATCTGATTCAAATGCTCAACAAGTTTTCCTTGTAACAACAATATTTGATATTTTGCCCTTCTGTGTTCCTGTAAATAGCTTTTACGAAGCATCCCATATTTCCCATATGTTGGTTCAATATCTTTAAGTGCCAATTCCGGCAAATAATAATCACCACATAACATATAAGTAAGTCCATTTTTCTCATCGTAAATTTCGTTCTGCATAAAATATTCTCCTTTTCTTCCTATAATTGGTCGTACATCTTCAACAGTGTTCCCTTTTTCATTTGACTATATTTCACTTGTAATTCTTCATATTTTTTCTGTAGATTCTCATATTCGTTTTTCGGAACACTATCGGATAATTTCTGTTCTAAACTCTTAATCCGTGCTTCCTGTGCTTTTGCAATGGCATCGCTTTTAGGATTTCGCAATATCATTCCCTGTTGTTTTTCCTTCAATTCCATCATGACCTGTTTCACATTCGGATTATTATAGAAAAAACCTCTGGAAAGTCCTGTTAATTTTGTAAGTTCAGCAACTGAAATTTTTATATTTTTTCTATACATTGTTTCAATAGCTGTTATTGCTGTTTCCGTCATTTCCGCACTTTTTTCTTTTGCCAGTGCTACCATTTTATCGTGTTTCTGCATTTTCCTTTTCCCTCCTGTATTGTGCTAATAATTCATTCATTTCATCTCGTACAGCCTTTGTATCCTCCGCTAATGCTTCGTTTCTTAACCGCCGATAATGTGGTATGGTTCGTGTATCCTTATGCCCCAACAGCCTTGCAATGCTATCATCATCTAATTTCATTTCTGTAAGTTTTACTCCAAAAGTGTGTCTAAAACGATGTGTACGAAACTCAAAATAATTTCCATTATCATCCCTGATATCATTTTCATAAATCATGATATTTACATGATATTTCAGCATTGAATCTGTATATAATTTCCCATTATCTTGCAAAAAAATATATTCTGAATCTGGATGGTCCTTTTCTGAAACTTCTATTGCTTTTCTAATCACTTCTGCCAGCTGATCGCTGACTGGTCTTTTGTATTTCCTTGTTTTATGCTGGAGAATAGTTATAAAATAATGCCCAGATTTCTCAGATAAGCAATCCCTTCGCAAAGTCAACGTATCCTCTATTCTTGTACCGAGCATCTGATGTATTATTAGACATCTTCCTAACTGGGGCTTTAATTTTGTTAATGCACTATTAAATCTCCTGATTTCTGCATCTGAATACGCTTCTGGCAAAGCGTTGTCATATGCTCTGCAATCACTGGACAGAAAAAGATTGCATAAATTATCTATTTCCAGTTCCCGCCCAATTTCATCCAGCAGATTATCCAAAACCGACAGTTCTGTTGTGTAACTGACTGATGTAAGACCGGTATCCGTTTTTATATAAACCAGATAATCTTCTATCATATCCCTGCTAATTTCTGTAAAATGCTTTACTTCTGGAAACCGATCATACATAAATCTAGCAAACCGACGGAATCCACACAATTCGCCTTTTATACTACCCATTGCTTTTGTCTGGCAGTGGCTATACAATATTCTCTTTATTATCTCTTTAAATTCTCTCTGCCTAATCTCACGAAAATCTAATCTATATCTTCCACGAATCGGATTACTCCTTGGCACAATATCCAGCTTTCTCATATCCCATACATCTTTTTCATTTTCTGGAATATCTGCTGTTTTACACTTCACAACATACTCATAATACATTTTCAGAAAAGAAACCTGAGCGCTATTTTGTTGCTCAACATTCCGCCTATCCGGTCTATTTCTTCTAACGTACAGCGCCAATCCTTTTTTATATAAAAATGCTTTATAGCTTCTCTCCAGTTCTTCCCATTTTTTATCAGTAATGCTGCTACAGCTTGTACACTTCTCATTCAGAAATTCTTTCAACAGATCAAATCTGTAAATATCATTTACGGCTGTTGATAATGATAAACGTCTACATCTATCATCGATATACCCATAAATCTCATCCTGTATCTTTTCATTACGAATCTCTGATATGTAGTACACCCTGTTTTCCTTCCATTTCAGCCCAGCCAACTGTTTTTCTGTAGCTTGTTGATAACAGTCATAAGAAATCAAATTAATATTACCTTTCATCATCTTCTACTCCTTTCAATTTAAATGACTGATTTCTTGAAAAATATTTATCTTCAGCCGATACAATACGTTCCGGCATGAAATCAATGTACTGTTTTGTCATATTCTCACTTGAATGTCCCAGATAATCTCGTACCCCTTGTATAGAAACTCCATTTCCGTACATTGAAGTTGCAAGGTTATGTCTGTAATCGTGTGCTCTAAAGATATAATCTCCACAGGCAATCCCACGAGCCTTACACTCCCGAATCATCTGATTTGAAAATGTCTGTCCATTAAATGCACCACCTTTTTTATTTTTGAATAAATACTCCCCATTTTTTATTCCGTACTTTTTTTCATAATCGTTCACCAGTCCAACCAATAAACTCGGAACAGGAATGACTTTTTCCCTCCGCATTTTGCTTTGATATATGCGCATCCAATTCTCATTGCCTTGTGAATAAAAGGCTCCCGATTTTATTGTACAAACCTCGCTTTTCCTAATTCCTGTGCAAAACAAAATCAAATACATCAACTGTAAATGCTCTGGGAATGCCGGCAACTCCTTAATCAGATGAGCAATTGTTTTTTCTGGAACACTTCTTTCGTTGTGTTCTGGAAAACCTTTTTTTAAAAATCGTTCCGGATAAAACTTCAACACTTCAATATTTTTCATTTTCAAAAACTGTAGAAATGTATGTATATGAGTTATATATCGGTTAAACGTGGAATATTTAATATCGGACACATCCAAAATAGATACATAATCCGCTATATCTTGTATCTCCAGTTCAGTTACTTTCTTACTCTGTCCATCCAGATATTTTAAAAATTGTGAAATAAAACTTATTGTATTTCGGATATTTGATAAAGACAGATCAGATATCCCAACTAAATATTTTGCGTATAATTGTAAATACCAACGATTTTCTTTTTCGTAAATATTAATAAATGAAAGGCTTTTAACAGGTGAACTGGCATTGATTCTTGATTTATCAAACTGAAACCTATCCATATACCAGATACATGCTTGCCAATTTATCTCTGAATCTGTTAGAAATAACGTTCTTCTCGCAAACTCAACAATCTTAGAAGCCTGTTTTTTTATAATTTCTGACTCCTTGTTTAAATACAGATAAAATCTGTTTTCATCTGCCTGTTCCATTTCTTCAATATCATCTATTCCGTACTTATCGCAAAACCGTACAAGTGCTTTTAATGGTTCTAAAAAATATCTTCGATGTCTTTGTACCTTATCCATATTCAGAATTTCACACAGCAATATTTTTGTCTGTCGCACCAACTGTGATGAATGTATCCTCGTTAAGTCCCATAACAAATCATTCTTATCGACCACCTGACGGAAAGATTGTGCTTTCTTCTTATTGGGGACATACAGCAAAAACAATTTGTCTTGCTTAAAAAACTCCTGTTCTACAGAGAAGGGCTTTCCCTGTGAATAGACATTCGGCATATTTTCTATTTTTAAACGATCAAATAAGCTCAGTAATTCCGCTTTATATTTTTCTGAAATATCCTCTTTTTCAAGAGAATCCATATACATTTTTCTCGTTTCATAGTTAATATCTGCAGTACACTGTATATCTGTATACTGAAAAAATTTGTATAACCGGTTATAGTATTTTGCTTCTCCAGTCGTAACTAAAGATATTTCTTCCTTTAATTTTTCAGATATTTTTTCCTGATATAACTTCGGAACAATTTTTAATACTGCCAAGGTAATCCCTCCTTCCTTTTACAGAAAATCTGCAATTTGGTATAAATCTTCATTATTTGAGTAGTATTGATCTGTTGCTTCTATCAATCGTTCATTATTTTCACCCAAGTATTTAATGGTAGTTTCAACTTTCTTATGCCCCAAGGCAAAACGAATGTCATTCAAATCCCATCCTTCTTTTCTTCTTTCCTCCGCAAAATAGTGTCGGAGCTGATGCGGATGGGAATTGATATCCGTTTTTTTGGATAGCCTTTTCAACATGCTATACACAGAATCCGCATCTAATGGCTCTCCTTTGTTTTTTCCAGTCAATTTTGTAAATAGATACTCCGAGTTCATCAGACTTTTTCGATTATCAGAAATGTACTTAACCAAGAACTCAAAAGTTGTATTACTTAACAAAGCCATTCTATATTCTGCATTTTTTGCTCTTGCCAAGTTGGTATTGGATTCACGATACCTTACCCGAACCGTCCTTCTTTCAAAATCAATATCTTCGGTATAATGGATTCCCAGAATTTCCCCTAATCTAAGACCGGTTTCTGCCATCATTGCTATCAGCAATCGATCTCTATCATTCGTACAGGCATTTATCAGCTCCTGTATTTCTTCGGATGTTATTTCTTCCAGATTAGGTTCTTCTTCTTTGAAGAAACCTTTAAACGAATTCACTGCATTTTGATGATTTACTCCCATACTGTCAAAATATGATACTTTTTTTACTCGTAAGACTTTAAGCATTGGCAAAACATCTTCCAGTGCCAAAAAGTGGTAGTATCTGAAAACTGCACCAAGATACATATTGCAGGTCTTATTGCTCGTTTGTGTATTATGCTCAGTATGCTTTCCACTCTTAACCCAATACAAGAAATCAATAAAATGTTTATTCTGCTCTGAATAGGATAGCAATGTAATCTCATCCAATCCTATCGTTTGCTCCTGCAGATAATTGTAATAATATGAAAGTGCGAAGGCTGCGGATTTTACAGTATTCGGAGAAGCATTAATCTGATCCAGATGCTTCAAATACTTTGATGGAAGGATTTCAATTTCTTCAATATCAGAAATAATCAAAAAACGTGGTCTATTATCTTTCAAAACCGAAACAACCCTATATTTCAATCCACAGCCCTCCTTCCTTTCTTTTCGATTTGTTTGACTTCTTTGACTTCTTGATTTACATTATACACAAAGATGTCAAAATGTCAATTACGTTTTTGACTTCTTTGACTTTTAAAGGAATATCAATAAAGCATTTTTTGATTTCTTTATGTTTTAAATTGATTTTTAGGGATATAATTGATAAGATAAAATACAAGAAGTCAATTTATACAAAGTCAAAGAAGTCAAGAGGAGATTTGAATGAACGAATTTATATCAAATTCAGGCACACTAATAAATCCTGACAGCGTTTACGATCAGGAAAGATTCATCAATATACTTCAAATCATTTTACAGAAAAAAACACAAAAAGAATTATCTGAACAAACAGGCTTAAATAATGCAACCATTTCACGAATGCTCAACGGTGCCCGATCTGGAAGACCATATAAAAGCACTATTGATAAAATTGCAAAAGCCATTGATGATCCAGAACTTATCCAAGAATTATATGATGCAACGGGATATTCTTCTAAGAAAATACGGGAACGGAAAAAGATAATTGCAGACAATGGATTTTCTCTGGATCTCTCTACTGTTCAGGTGCATGAAAAATTTTTTTCTACCTTAATGCGTGGACTTTCCATGATGACAAGTCTGCATAAAGTTGAATGGACAATAAAATCCGGAACACCCAGATCATACGATTATTTAATTGAATTAAAAGAGGGAAATATAGATTATTGGTATATTAGATATGTAGATAGAATTACTTCTGATGAAGAAAGAAAAAAAGCCTTAACTGCCATTTATGGAGAATTTGCAAAATTGAAATTGGGCGGAAAAATCAAAGTTTCTTGCGCCACTCCTTCTTACGAAGATTATGATTATTTTGTTACAATTCCACCATACCAATTAAATACAAATGCTTCAATTATATATTTTGATTCTGAACTCGAAAGATTTGCAGACGAAACCTTTTTAGAGACAGCTTTACCACTTAAAGAAAATATTCCTGTTAAGGATTTTTGTAATCTTACCGAATCACTGATACTATAACTTTTTGATTTTATCACAGAGAGAGTTGCTTATGGCTCTCTCTTTTTTTAACGCTTCCTCCTCCCATATTCTAACTCATTATGGCAAATCATTTTCTAAAGCAAGTATCGCCTAGAGTAACTCAAAATCCCATTTCTGGATTATGATTCTCTGACGAACTTAATGGAGATTACGATTCCCCATACCCTCAATATCACAAAATATCAAATTTTGCTATTAGCTCATAATAAATTTTCGCAGCTATCTGTTTTTGCACTCATAGTTACCAAAAGCTTTTTATAACCATCTGCTTCTACCAGTAACAAAATGTCAATAGTTTTTTAATCACTTTTTCAAAAAAGGCAAAAAAATAGAACGTATAGATTATTTCCATACGCTCTATCTCACATTTCATATTAAATTTTTGAATTCTACAAACTG
>ERZ834859.206-NODE-206-length-81478-cov-15.930634_pt1 | contig 81478 bp, 105 predicted proteins | sample MGYA00519947_ERZ834859 | MGnify/ENA primary metagenome ERZ834859 (study PRJEB31850, sample SAMEA3708763) | human gut metagenome | biome: human gut; feature: human-associated habitat; material: faeces | place: China | collected 2014 ...
CTACAACCGCATAATAGGCTCGTTCATTCTTCATGCGTATTTCAAAACGGTTCTTAATCTCGGTATCTTCAACTTCTGTGCCATTTTTTACATACTGCTCATAGTTTTTTTGATAAGCACACATATATAGTTCGCTACTTGTTGAGCCAAGATATAAAGTTTCGCCTGTGTTCTTTGGCATATCATCACCGCATTTTTCTGTACTGCCATAATTTTTCTGCTTTCGGAAATAGGAAACACATTCCCCAGCCATATATTTTTCCTTTAACTTTGGAATATCTAATATTCCTGCTGGGTCATTGATAGCCAAATCAAGCCGTTTCATCACACCGCCAGCCGTCATGCAATCAAGCATAAAATCATACCATGAGCGTTCCTGTGCCAATAGATAACTTTCCAGTTGCCGACAGCCTTTGCCTTTCAGTTCCAATAGAACCCCTAAATGTTCCTGCATGGAACACATGATATTGATGTCGCCAAGCACATATTTGCTTTCATATCCGTATTTTCCATAATCTTCATACAGCATATAATCTGCTTTCAGTTGCAGTACATCACGGATAATTTTTAATGCGTCCGTAGTAGGAAAGCGGACACGAAAGTAATCAATCAGTAGAAATAACGGCTCTCGTGGATTGAAACGCTCAATCTGTTTTTCTATGATTTCCTTTAATTCGTTATTCAATGGCTGTTTGCCTTTTTCAATGCGGTTATAATACTCACGGCTGATACCACAGGCAACCGCAAGCCTAGTTTGTGTTACTCCGTATTCTTCACGTTTTTTCCTTAATTCTTCAATAAAGTTGTTATCATTCATTCTAAAATTCCTCCAATCAAAAAAGGCAACTACCGTATTTGATAATTGCCTATACTTAAATTTCTGCAAAAGAAAAAGACAATCAATTTCTCATTTGAAATCAACTGTCTTTCCTATGTCTTATTCAATTTTTCCAAGTGATAATGGTATAATTTATATCACACCATGTAAAATGCGGTTTCGCCTTGTAAATACAGCGTTTTCCGCTTGTTAATGTATATTGTCTCTTGTTTTTTGTGCCCCCCTTGTTAGATAACGGGGGCTTATAAGGCTCGCTAACGCTCGCCAAACCGCCGAAGTGAACCAGCCACAGCGTCGGAAAGTCTGGGGACTTCCGCCACTGTGCTGGATCACTCCGTCGGTGTCCAGCGTTTTTATTGTTCATCAACTATTATCCTGTAATTTTCCGAATCATCTATTATGTTATATAGACCTATTTCATTCTTATCGCTTGTATAGCTGAATGTAAAGGCTGGCATACTTAATCCTCTTGTAAATTCTGATGAGTACACCGTTACATACAAAGCATTAGGCTTCATGGTTTTATAATCAAAAAATATTGATTTAAAATTATTCTCTATACAGTTGTTCACGATTTTTTCTGCAAATTTTTCTTTATTAGAAATATATAGTTTATTTGCCACAACAACGATATTTTCTTCATGATAATTTGTAGAAGAAGTGGAAAAGCTATTTACAACGTCCATTATTCTACCCCATTGAAGATATAAGAAGATTATAAAAACCACAAGTAATAGAACAGTCACTATCTTTTTTTTCATTACCCAATATTCCCCTTTTACACCTGTATTTTAATACAGTCTACAACAATACATCTTATCTTGCAATACAGTTGTACTTATAATTTAAAAAAAAGGTGGACTGAACAAATGCAAATATATATCGATTTAGAAAATGTATTAAAAGAGAAGAATATCAGTAAAAACAAGATTTGTGAAAGTTGCAAATTGCAGAGGACACAACTGAATAATTATTGTAAAAATAAGGTCTCCAGAATTGACCTTTCCATTTTGGCAAGACTTTGTGAATACTTAGAATGTTCACCAAATGATATATTGAAATTAAAATAGTATCATCAATATTGTTTTACAATAATCTCAAAAAGCAGTCTGCTTAGCTTTGCAAACTGCTTTTCACTTTACTATATTAAATTTTCTTGTATTCTGTATTTTAAATCCAAAACCTTTTCATAAATTGCTTCAATGATTTTATCAAATTCTTCATCACTTTTACCAGTTGGGTCTTGCAATCCCCAATCTTCTCTATATTCGCAGGGAAGATATGGACAATTTACATTACAGCCCATAGTTATTACAATATCCACTGGTGGAATATCTGATAAAAGTTTGGAATATTGCGTTTTTTCCATATCTAGCTGATATTTTTCTTTCATCAAACGAACAGCGTCTTGATTGATTTGTGGTTTCGTTTCTGTTCCAGCAGAATAGCTTTCAAATACATCAGAAGCCAGCAATTTTCCTAACGCTTCTGCAATCTGGCTACGACAGGAATTGTGTACACACACAAATGCAACTTTTGGTAGACTATCTCTCATTTTTATCAAACCAGCCTTTCGTATTATTTGCTATCTTTACTAATAGCAACATCACAGGAACTTCTACCAGCACTCCTACGATCGTTGCAAGAGTGGCAGGAGATGACATTCCAAACAAAGAGATTGAAACAGCAACAGCTAATTCAAAGAAATTAGAAGCTCCAATCATTCCTGCTGGAGAAGCAATATCATGTGGCAATTTTAATAAATAGCTTGCTAAATATGCTATAAAGAAAATCAAAATGGTTTGAATAATCAGCGGTACGGCAATCAATACAATATGGAAAGGATTGGATAAAATTACGTTCCCTTGAAAGGAAAATAGAAGTACCAATGTCAACAACAATCCAATGGTTGTAATACCGTCAAACTTCTTTATAAATACATCTTCAAAATAATTTTTCCCTTTTTGTTTCGTTACAATATATCTTGTTAATATACCACCTACTAATGGAATAACCACAAATAATATAATTGATAGGAATAATGTGTCAAATGGAACAGATACATTGCTCATTCCCAACAGTAGGCTAACGATTGGTACAAATGCAATTAAAATAATCAAATCATTTGTCGCAACCTGTACCACTGTATAAGCAGGATTCCCTTTTGTAAGAGAACTCCATACAAAGACCATTGCTGTACAGGGTGCAGCACCTAAAAGTACCGCACCTGCAAGATACTCTTTTGCTAATTCAGCAGGTATCCAAAGCTTGAATACCACATAGAAAAATACGGAAGCAATCGCATACATGGTAAATGGTTTAATCAGCCAATTCGTAACCCATGTTACGATTAGACCGCTAGGATTTTTACTGATATTCTTGACACTATGAAAGTCAACTTTCATCATCATTGGATATATCATAACCCAAATCAAGATAGCGATAGGAATAGAAACATTCGCATACTCAAACTGATTCAAGAATTGTGGTATAGCAGGGAGAAATTTTCCTATGAGAATACCGCCTGCCATACATAATACAACCCATAAACTTAAATACTTTTGAAAGGAGTTTATAGCTTTATTTTTTTCCATGAACTACCTCTTTTCTGATTGCTGTAAGATATTTTTCACTTCTGAAACAGATAATACTTTCCCATAAGATACAACTTTTCCATTGAGAACGAGAGCAGGTGTGGACATCACTCCATAACTTGCAATTTGAGCAAAGTCTGTAATATGGTCAATCTCTAAATCTAAACCTAATTCAGAAATAGCAGTACGAGTAGCATTTTCTAACGCAATACATTTTGCACAACCAGACCCTAATATTTTGATTCCACTATCAGCTTTTACTTTTTCCGCTTTCTGCATAGCTTCTGGTGTGCAATTTCCTCCACAACAACAGGATTTCTTTTCTTCTTTTTTTCCAAATAATTTCATCTTGAATACCTCCTACTAAATTAAAAATATATGGAATATGTTAAACATATATCCGACAATAATAATTCCAATCGTACAAATAGAAATAAATAATGCCAGTAGTTTAGGCTTTACTGCTTTTCTCAACATAATCATTGACGGCAGGCTTAATGTAGTTACCGCCATCATAAAAGAAAGAATTGTACCTAACTGTGCCCCTTTTGATAAAAGAGCTTCTGCAACAGGAATTGTACCAAATATATCTGCATACATAGGGACACCAACCAATGTTGCAAGAATAACACCAAATGGGTTGTTACTTCCTAAAACTGCTTCAATCCATGTTTCTGGAATCCAGTTGTGAATGAGAGCACCGATACCTACCCCTACCAAGATATACGGAAACACTTTTTTGAATGTACCAATTACCTGTTCTTTTGCAAATTCCACTCTGTCTTTTTTGGTAAGGGTAGGAGATTCAATATCTACACTGCTTGCATTTTTGATAAAGTCCTCTACATATTTTTCCATGTGAAGTTTCTCTATCAGTGTACCACCCACAACAGCAACGACTAATCCAATAACGACATAGGCAATTGCAACTTTTGCACCAAAAATGCTCATCAGCAATACCAAACTTCCTAAATCAACCATTGGCGAAGAAATAAGGAATGAAAAGGTAACACCTAATGGTAAACCTGCACTCGTAAATCCAATAAACAACGGGATTGATGAGCAGGAACAGAATGGTGTAACCGTTCCAAGTAATGCAGATACAATATTTGCCCCAATCCCATGAAAGCGTCCTAATATCTTCTTGCTACGCTCTGGTGGAAAATAACTCTGTATATAGGAAATAAGAAAAATCAACGCACAAAGTAACACCGTAATCTTAATGACATCATATAGGAAAAACTGAATACTGCCACCTAAACGTGTAGTCACGTCCAACCCAACCAAGGATAATAAATCTCCTATCAGACTATTTAACCACTTCATTCCAAGTATCTGGTCTTGCAGGAAAAGAAAGACCGATTGTAAGATTTCCAAAAAAATCCCTCCATTTCATTTTATTCATATCAAATATTTTTGATGTAAAGTTTTTTTATAAAAGCCACCCGATGATGACTTTTATTTACAACATTTTGTATAGCTTTCTGATGTTGGTGTAGTTATCTCTGATAATCTTTTTAATGCAAAATCACTTCCAGACTTACTCAGTCTGTAATGCGTCCATTTTCCGTCCTGTCTGCTTTCCACAATTCTGGAATCACATAAAATCTTCATGTGATATGATAGAGCAGATTGACCGATTTCCATTTCATCAATCAATGCACAGGCACATTTTTCTCCGCTTTTTAAAAGGCTTAAAATACATAGCCTTTTTTCATCACAAAGTGCTTTGAAGATTTTTGCGTCATTTGTAAAATCATTTTTCATACCCAACACCTCACATCAAATTATTTTGATACGTTCATCATAGCTTTTATTTTAAACTTTGTCAAGAGATATATCAAATATTTTTGATATATTTAATGTTTCTTTTCTGCTTTTGAAAAGTTACTTATCTGGATATGATTTGTAAAGGGTGCTAAAGCATTGCTTACGCAATAACCCCTTGACAAATCATATCCAGATAAGTTTAGAGTAATCAAGCATAAATGAAATAGTCTGCTGTTTCACGGCATAGAAAAAGAGATACCAACACGTTTATGTAGTATCTCTTAACCTAATAATAATATTCTTTTATTTGCAAGCAGTTAAACACAGGCTATTTCTTAATATCCTTTTGTTTGGGAAACTCCTGTTGCCATACATAATAATATCCCCTTTTTTTGTAATTGTTTTAAAGTTGAAATCGTCTTTTTAGATGGCTCTTTTCCTCCCATTTTTAGTAAAGTTCCATCAACATCAAAAAAAGCAATTTTAATCATAATTTTCTCCTAAATTTCAATTTATCATTATTTTACAAATCTATTATATCATCAGAAAATCAGGTAATCATTCTTTTTCGGATATTATTAATCAATATTTTTGCTTACTTTTAATGATATTCTTATAAGTCGTTATATAAGGTTCTTTCATTTAACTTAATATTGTTTTGAATTTCCTATTGCCAAATTTCTAAAAGTATATTAACTATAAGTCTTTAAAGATTAAAAGTATCTTTTTCTGCAAAAACAGCCAATCCTAAGACTAACTGCTTTGTGGGTATAGATATAAAATTGTCAAACACGAATTTGCCTAATCAAACTCAGTTTCCCAATTTTCAGCTCGATATGCTCTAAAACACATTTTTATTTGCTCAAGATTGTTCTTTTCCTCTGCAAGTTCTGGTATTTCAAATTCACTAAAATATTGAAATTCTGTTGTTTCAATGTTTTTTACAAATTCCCCTCCAAGAACAGAACAAAGAACAAAAACTTTACAGACACCGTAAGCGTAAACTGGCAAATTATGTTTTGCCCTATCTTGAACTGCAATTATTCTATCAGCAGAAACATCTAACCCCGACTCTTCTTTCACTTCTTTGATAGTATTTTCTTTTACTGATACATTAACATCAACCCAACCACCAGGTAAAGACCATTTCCCATTATTTTCCCTTACGAGAAGAATTTTCCCATCTTCAAATATGGCTGCTCTCGTGTCCAGTTTAGGAGTTTGATAGCCAGTTTCATTACAAAATAAGTCTCTTACTTTTTCGATTGCTATATCAGTATAGTTTGATATTATTTCTGCTGATATAGCCCTTATTCTTTCGTATCGTTCTTTGTCATAGATGTCCTTACCATAGGTTAATCCAGCTTGCGCAAGGCTCTGTAATTCTATTGCCCACTCTAACCACTTTTCCATAAAATCCTCCTAATTGTATTTACCAACTTCCAATTTATTGTTCCATTTGACATAAATTATATCACGATAAAAATGAACAGTCATTCTTTTTCACTTATCTAATGAGAAATTATTAGATATAGAAAAAGGCACTATATTTCAAGTGTCATTCTCTTATATACCAATATTCTGCAAGCAGGTAAACACAGGTTATTTCTTAATATCCTTTTGTTTGGGAAACTCCTGTCTCCCATCTGGAAACGGTTCTTGCCGATACACCAAACTTTTCTGCAAGCTGTTCTTGTGTAAGATTATTTTCCTTACGGCATTGTTTCAAAAAAGCTCCTATCTTTTTTGTGTCCATGTTTCTACCTCTCTTTCACTTACAGCTTACCAATTATTTCAGAAAACCCCACGACATAAACCGAGAATCACCTGATTTTCGACCGGACATTGCGTGTCTGGTACAGATTAATCCATTTCAAACAGAAAATCTTCGTAATCTTTAACGTAATACCTGATACTTTTTCGCCCTTTTTGAATGATAATATGACCCTCTGCTTCCAGTTTTTCTTTTTGTTTCCGGGTACCGCCTGGATACTTTTCATTCAATTCACCATTTGCTTTCAGTGTTCTCCAGTAAGGCGTTTTATCTTCCAATCTCTGATGGCTTGCCCATGCAGCAATAGATACAAAAATTCCGGCAGTTATAGGTTCCGTAAAATCTGCACCATTCTCTTTCGCAAAAAATTCTCTTATCTTTCCAACTGTAATCACTTTGCCATATGGAATTTTTTTCATCACTTCATCATAAGCAATGGGTGGTGCAAAATACATCCTGTTTCCACCATATTTCTCAATGCTCTTTTCATCCGTAATTATCTGGAACTTTGGCATATCTTTATTATCATGCAACATTGCATTAAAATCCTTCTTATCTTCATTAGCCATATCCGCCACCTCCTGATCTAAGGATATACATTTTTCCTATTCTATGCAATGAGACACTTTTATAAATTTCTTATCATAACCAGCATTTATAACTCTTTTTTATGATTTAAGTGAATGCCGATATGCCCTACCCCCAGTATTATTGCAGCCACAAATAAAATTGGATTCCGTCCATATATAGCAATCAAACCGCACGCAACAACCGGAAGAGTAGCACCTGCAACAGGAATACCCATTAAACTGCTGTAAAAATCTTTCATCGTCTTTTCGCTTTTAAAATACCGTACCCAGTATAATTCATACATAATCATCAACACAAATGCCGTAATCAGCCAAATCATCCATGCAGAAATGCCTTGAATGTTAAAATCTTTGAAAATCAGCAACAAACAAGTCACTAAAACTTCGCCAACTCTCTCAAATAACAGCAAGATTTTGCTTTCATTATGTACATATTTTTCATAGTCTTTGGGCTGATTCTTCGTCCAAAACAGATTCGGAACTATTAACATGATAAGAAACATCAAGCCAATATAGGAAAATCCAAAATGCATAAATTCACCTCATAATTCCCAATTTTCTATCTGAGCAATTCGGGTTAAAATTCTCTTGTGATGAATCACAATAGATGGCAATCATATGATCACCGTTAATCCGAAATCGATATTTATCATCTAAAAACTCCATCTTCATTGTTTTCGGATAATGGAACATATTAACCATTCTATAAAACCCATCAGTGATAGATTCCCTATCACCATATAGCATTGCAGTACATATCACATTGTCATTTTTCACTTTCCATAAAGCACCATGATCCAGAAGGGGTTGATAAAAATCCTGCATTTGAATCGATAATTCATCATTCTCTTTGTTATTACCTCTTCCATATCCACGTGCCTTTGCTGATGAACCCTCCTGAAGTACTCTCAAAAAATTAGATGCACTGATGGTTGTAGGTTGTAACCATCTAACACCTACAATGTTAAATTCATCTATAAATCTGTAGAACTTATCTGGAAAATCGATATATCCAAACGATTCTTGCGCACGAATCTTAGGTATGTATTCAAATTTCATAGAACTCCATCCCCCAAAAAATCTTTCTATCACTATTCCATAAAATTACAATAATTACCAATTGATTTCTTTCTTATTTTATCACACTCCCATTCCAAACACCATTCTTATATTCACCACCAAAATAACCCGAAAATAACTTTCCACAGAATTCCATACTCATTGTGTACAATTTTTTGATAAGAACCAAACCACTCAAATAATAATTTCTATGCAACATGTAACTTAATCCGTCATTCCCATAATACAAATATTTCTTCATATTCTCACAACTCCATTCCTCTGCGTTTAGTTTTATTTTTCTTCTGCTGCATATTGTACTTCCGGCTTCTTTCTCTGTCCCATTGCAGCCTGTCACTCAGTTTTCTCGGTATCTGCTCTTTCCGTTTTTGTTCTTCCAATGCTTTTTCCCTCTGAATATCATGCCAGATTGCCGACTCTATAGTATCCCTCCCAAATATCCGCAGTGCTCTATTATATTTATCTGATATTACTTCCAGCTTATCTACATCATCACACAACTGATTGCACAGATCCGCCACCTTATCAGCATCCTTTTCCAGATCATCATAATCTTTCTTCAACTGCTGATATTTATCTCTCCATTTTTCTGCTTCTCTGGAAAGTTCTATCACCTTTGCAGCTAATCCTGCAATATAATGCTTCATCTTAGCGAACAGAGGTTTAATCTTTTTATTGCGGTATGTAGACGCCAGTTCCAGTGCCCCGACTTCTGGCAACACTAATTTAATTTGCCCGGAATTCTTTAATTCCTTATCAATACTATTTATGATGGGCTGCAACTGATTCCGTTGCTTCTCCATATGCTTCAGTTCTTTTTCCACCTGTTCTTTGCTTTCCCTGACTTGATCTCTGGCTTTTTTTGCATCAGCTTTTTCCTGTTTAAGCGCCTTTATATCTGATTCTGCCGCTTCTACATCTGCTGTCAAATTTTCTATTTTCTGTTCCAGTTCCTTTACTTCTTTTGCACGTTCCTTCTTCTTAAAATTATACACATCCAGATGTTCTTCATGAGTTCCTTTCTGCTCCCATTCGATTTCATGCCGCTCCATAATCTCTGCCAAAACTTCTTTTTCATGATTAATCCATTGATTCAATTCTGTATCATGCTTGGCACCACCTTGAAATCCAAGGCTTTTTAATGCCTGTTTCAGCGAAACTCTTGTATCCATTCCTTTTCCCTTCCACCCGGTCACATAAGGCACAAAATCAATATGTAGATGTGGGGTAGCTTCGTCCTGATGCAGATAACAGCAAAATACCCGGAGTGTTGGATTTCGTCTCTGAAAATCCTGCATATATTCATCTAATACTTTCACCGCACGATCTCCGTCTGGTGTCCCTGCAGCCATATCTTTATTATTTCCAATCTGGAAAATCACCTCATGGAACAACTTCTCCTGCTTTCCATGCTGGATCTTATCATAATAATTCGTAATCTTCCGGTCATTTCTTTTCCCAACATTATATCGTTCTACCGATTCATCAAACAGTTCTTTGTAAACATCCTTTAGGTTTTCATCCCGGTAACAGATGTTCAGATATACTCTATTCGGATTAACATTTTCTGCAATAAAATCCCGTCTGTTATGAGCAAGAGAACCTGTTCCAGTCATACCGCTGATTGTTCTTTTCATCATCCTATTTTTCACCTCACATTCTCTAAACAGTGCCGGATACGGCACATAAAATGTATTCGTGCCCGTCAAGGTGGTTTTGTTACTTTTGTCAAAAGTAACGCAAAAGCACTTTCGACAGCCGTACCGTCCATCAAAAGTACCCTTGCGCCCTGCGGTGCTATTCCTCCCTGCGGTCGGTGTACTTCCGTCCTCATATCTGCAACTTTTCCTTGTCTGCCATTTATACAGGAGCGTGCCACGCCCCTGTCATATGGCGTTCAAAGAAGAATTACCATCGAAAGTCAGCCTGTATTCCCCGCCTGTCCAGATACTCCTGTCGGGCTTTTTCCCGTTCTTCCTCTGTTGGAGCGGTTTTTGATTTCGTATATAATTCACGTTCCACCATAGTTTTCATTTTCTGCTCCAATCCTTTTTTCACATCTTCAGTACAACTATCATCATCAAGCAGATGATATCGGAGCAGTTTCATAAATAATTCCTGTGGTATTTGTACATTTTTCATCCATAGCTCCTTTCAAGATAGCAAGATTCCCTGTTCTTAAAGAGATGGTAATCTTGCCATCTTCCCAATATTATTCAGGCAACATCCAGAACCACTGGTTACCAATTTTTACAGAATCAATTTCCAGTTCCTTCTTCGCATTCCATAGTGTTTTCTTTTTAATTCCCCTGCTTTCCGCCTCTTCTGCCACCTTTGTCTGTGCTACAGAACCAGATGCCAGGACTTCCTTCAGAAATTCCTTTGCTGCATGAATTTTCTGTCCCCGGTTGTCTCCGCTCAACAAATCATCTGCACTGATGTCATATTCCCCAATCCATTCAAATCCAGCATCTTTGTCTAAACGAAATGCAATGGATTTCCCTTCCGGTGCAAGGGAGCTTTTCACATGACACACAACACGTATTTCCGGTTCATTCTTGATCCTTCCGACAATCAGCACGCTTCTGGCTGCTGCTTGAAAATCAATAGAGCCAAGTCCACGGTATGACGATTTCCCATTACTGTTTTTGTTCATGTGACCGATTAAAATAATCGCACAATGATATTTTTCAGCAAGCACAGCCACACGCTTCATCAAGGGGCGGATTTCATTTGCCCTGTGCATATCTACATCAGTCCCCAGAAACCCCTGTATCGGGTCTAAAACTACAAGGCGTGCTTTTGTCTGTATGATGGCTTCTTCTAATCTGGCATCCATCATAGTCAGCGCCTGATCGTTATCATCAATCACCATCACTCTGGAACAGTCTGCACCTGCGGAAAGAAGTCGAGGCTTAATGGTATCTCCCAATCCATCCTCTGCAGTCTGATAAATTACATTTACCGGCTCCAGATCCATTGTTTTTTCCTCCAAGGCTGGTTCATCACTGCCCGATGGTAATACTGCCTCACCTTTTGTCAGCTTTGCAATAATCTGCAACACCATTGTGGTCTTGCCCTCACCGGGATCTCCCTGCACGATCGTAACTTTCCCAAAGGGAATAAAGGGATAAAGCAGCCAGCCTATTTTTTCTATCTCTACTTGTTCCATATTTATTAGTTTTAAATTCGGTTCGTTTCTTCTGTTATCCAAAATTACCTCCATTTTCTGTTGAAAGATGGTGGAGACTTTGGTAGAATAACCTCAGTGATTGATTTGGATTTTCTACCAAGTCTCCGCCTTTAGGTGTTTGCCGATACTTAAAGGCTTTTATTTTTCATCTTCCAATATCTCTGTTTTAAAATCACTTGCTGTCCAAGCTGCTAAACAACCATTACCAGTGATTTCAATTACCTGTTTCATTAGTGCCCGGCAGTCTGCCAGTACCTCATATAAATCCTCTGTTTCCAGATAATCCAAACGCTCCCACAGCCGCCGTATTTCAAGGCTTAACCGATCACTTTGATATTTACCGACCGCAATCTTTACTTCCTGATGGAGTACAGACTGAATGAAATAGTTTCCTTTCGGCAGTCCACTCACTATAATGCGCGCTTCTAATTCTCTGCGTTCCTCAGGTGTCATCCGGAAACAAACTGTCTGATTGCGTTTTCTATCTTTATCTAATCCACTCATTACAAATCCTCCCTGTATTCACTGTCCAGCCGTTCAGCCAGTTTTGTCTGTTTGTTTGGATAAAGATGCGCGTAGGTATTCAGCGTAGTTTCCACTTTTTCATGTCCAAGCCGATTCGCAATCTCCAACGGTGAAAATCCCAGTTCAATCAACATACTTGCATGGGAATGCCTCAAATCGTGTACCCTTATCCGCTTTACTCCACTTTCTTTAATTCCTCTCTGCATTTCATGCTCCAGATAATATTTTGTAATGGGAAACAACCTGTCGTTCTCCTGCAACTCATATAAGCTGTCCATATAATCTTTGATATCTGCAGCCAGAAACTCTGGAATGGTAATCACTCTCTTGCTTTTCGGTGTCTTTGGTGGAGTGATCACATCTTTCTTGCCAAGACGTTGATATGATTTTGTGATAGAAATTGTTCTCTTTTCAAGATCTACATCTTTCGGATTCAGAGCCAGAAGCTCTCCCATACGCATCCCCGTCCAGTACAAGGTCATAAATGCCATATAAGAAAGTCTTTTGTTCATGACACTATCGATAAACTTCCTAAATTCCTCTCCTGTCCAGAAATCCATTTCTTCTGCCTTGCTCTTACCCATACTTCCGGCTTTTGCACAGGGATTACTTTTCAAATCGTAATATCGAACCGCATAATTAAAGATTGCGCTCAACTGATTATTGATTGTTTTCAGATAAGTGGGTGAATAGCCCATTTTAATCAATTCATTCTGCCATTGACGGATGTCAGCTGCAGTAATGTCATTTACCCGCTTATTCCCGAAATACGGGAGAATTTTCAGCTCCACGATATACTTTTTCGTTCTCATGGTATGCTCCCGCAGGCGAGTCTCCATATCTGCACAGTACATCTTCCAAAAATCCTCAAACTTCATATCAAAGTCCGCTTTTTGCGTAATAAGGAAATTTCGAAGCCATTCCTCCGCCTCTCTTTTGGTCGCAAAACCTCTTTTAGTGGATTTCCGGCGTTTTCCCTGCCAATCCGTATAACGATACTGAATCAACCATTTCCCGGTTTTCTTATCTTTTTCCGCTTTCATTCGACCACCTCCTATGCACTGAAACCATACCAGCGTTTTTCAAAATAGCGTCTGGGAACTTTGCCCGCAATCACCAAAAATCCTTCTTTTTCCAGTTCCTGATTCAGCTTACGGATCAGCTTGTAAGCATGACCTACAGAAACACCCAGCATTTCTGCGAGTTCATTTGCAGTAATATAAATCTTGTTGTTTTCTGCCATATATGCATCCTCCTTTTTTATAGCGTTGTCGCTACATTTTATATCCCCATTATATGTAGCGACTTCGCTATTGTCAAGTATTTTGAAATGCTAGTAGAAAAATTTTTTAAAACATGGTATAATGTAGCCATCTCGATACATGGAGGGCGATAAGAATGACCATAGGAGAAAAAATCAAATACTGCAGAAAGCAAATCGGAATCACGCAAGATAAACTGGCTGAGCTGACCGGTATCCATCCGGTTTCTATCCGAAAATACGAAACCAATAAAATGCAGCCACAACCTCCTCAGTTAGAGAAAATTGCAGCTGCACTCGGTGTCAGTTATAATGCTTTGAATGGCAGTGATACTGCCGGGCTTCGTCTGGAAACAGTCGGTGATCTGATGGGTGTACTTATGGTTCTTTGCAATTCCGGCATCCTCCAGATCAGCGGAGATCGTGGAGAAGACAAGATGTTAAAAGATGATACCGTATCCATCCAACTGAATCCGGTGCTTTCTTCTTATCTTGAAATCGAATATACGGCCAGAGGGAAAGCACATACCTTGTCCTTGCAGGACGCATTGCTGAAAATCAGAAGTTATAAGGTATTTAATGACTTATTGAAATGGGAAAAAATGAATTACATCTACCAGAGTGCATTGAAATCCGCTGGTGATAATCCAAATGAAGCTACACAGGCAACTATAGATGAAATAGCAGAGACGAAAGAAAAAGTGGAATTAGAGTTGCAACGAGCATTATTGCCACTTTAAATAATTAAAAAAAAGGAGACGTTATGGCACCATTAATGATAAAAGATATGTATTTGGGAAAAATTGATGGATACAATGAATTCCTTGAATACGGTCAAGATACTTGCAAAGGACTATTTTTTGAATTTCCAAATGTACCTATTGATAAAATACTTGATGGAACAACCTATTATATATTCGGAAATAAAGGTACTGGAAAAACAATGTTACTCAAATATATAGAAAGTAAAATTCTCGAAAATCCAGAAACTAATTTCACAGAATTTATTCGATTTAAAAAAGATGTAGATACAGAACAAAGAAATCAATTAAAAAGAACTGCAGTACCTTCAAACAGTTTTGAAGAAGTGATTGAAAGCGATATTCCTACAGATATTTCTTTGAATTGTACACTTGCGTGGCAAGTTTATTTAATTAAAGTTATCATAAATAGATTATCTCAGACTGAATATGGAGTTTTTGATCGAACTGATGATACTTGGATAAAGTTATGCTCTTTAATCAAAGCTGTATACGGAGAAAACAATGCTGCTGACCAAATAAAAAAGATTCTACCTAAAATGAAACGTGGAAATCTGGAACTTAATCTTAGCGATTTTGGTAAAATTAACTTTGACTTTGAATGGACAGATTCATCTAAAACTACTGCATCTTTTTCCTCTGTCGCCAAACAAATTATATTTTTATATACTAATTTGAAACCAGTTGAAAATACTATATACATATTAGTAGATGAACTTGAATTATCTCTAAAGAAAAATAAAGATTACCAACGTGATATCACGCTAATTAGAGATTTAATTTTTGCAATTGAATCTCTTAACGAAATTAATCGTACTCAAAACTATAATGTTCATTTGATCGCAACAATCAGAAATGAAGTTTACAAAAATATCATTTCTAAAGGAATGGAGATTAATAAAGTCATTTTAGATTTTGGTGTAACTATTTCATGGGAGCAGAAAGGCGGAAATATCCATAATCATCCCCTACTAAAGATGTTAGAAAAAAGAATTCATTACAGCGAAAAATTAGCTGGATTGCAAGAATCTACTGATATTTGGAATACCTATTTTGTTCCTACAATAGGGGAAAGCAAACTTCCTATAGAAAATTACTTATTAGATCAAACATGGTATAAACCACGTGACATCATTCGTCTTTTTTCTATAATACAAAAACAACACGGGCAAAAATCATTTTTCGATCAAGAAATATTTGATTCAGTACGAAAAACATATGCGGAAGAGTCTTGGATAGAATTTGAAGAAGTATTAACTGCAAAGTATTCTGATGCAGAAGTTGAAGGAATCAAGAAATCATTAACCAGTTTAGCCTTGCCTTTTGAAATAAAAGATTTCCAAAATAACATTGATAGTAATAGGGACTTTTTTGAAGAAGTTGAAACCTTAGCTAAAAACAGAAAAACTCCACATATTCTTAAAGATTTATATGAAATTGGTGTTATTGGAAATTATGGCTCTAACCCTCGGTTTTCATTTAAAGGAGATACTGATTTGAGTCCTACAATGCCTATGACTATCCACTATCCTCTAATCCGATTTTTTAAAGCTTCACTTCCCAAAAGAAGAAAACGTTAAGTTTTTGTACTCAATCTGTACTCAACCACATAGTAAGAGCCCGGAAACCCGCATAAACGCTGGATTTCCGGTCTCCTTTTTTTATTCAAACTCAATAACACTAGGCTGCTTTTTCGTGTTATCATGTATTAAATAAAATAAGAGAGGCGGGCTTTTATTAAATATACCACGTTGTATTATTATTTGCAACAGTTCCAAACATCACTCTAACATCACGGGAATAAATCGTATTATTTATTGCAGTGATGTTAATCAGGTATATACTCTATCACATCACTGATGCCGCAATTAAGAGCTTTACATATTCTATCTATCTGTTTCAGATTGACTGGCTCGTTCTTTCCCATAGAAGCCATAGTCCCATAACTTAATCCGGTTGCGTCTTTTAGATCTCCCTTATTCATACCTCTATCAAGAAGCGTGTGCCAAAGCGGATTGTACGATATCATAATACACCAACTTTCTGTTGACTTATTTTTTTCTTCCTGCTATTATTTTCTTAGGTACCGAGCGGAAGCAGGAAGTTTCGGAGTCCGCTCGGTGTCTATTCGCTTAGTTCTTAATTATTTTCTTTTAAAATGGAGAGGTTCTTGATTTTTTCAAGTGCCTCTTCTTTATTTTTACTGTTCTCGATGATCAACACGACCATTTCCATAACGGTTTTAAATTCTAATGTAGTCATTATGTCTTTTTCCATTTCTCTAACTCCTTTCCTGCTATCTCCTTGCTACAATTATAGTTTATCACTATATCTTCATTTTGTCAACATTTTTCTTCATTATTTTAGAGATTTTCTCCAATAAACTATTGACATGTACGGTACATATGGTAATATACAAACATAAACAACAGAACAAACATTCGCATAGACGGTGCGAGGTTTGAGAGATAATAGGAGGAAAATGATATGTCAGAACTTTTAAAGAAACAGAACTACGGTGTTGAGGTTGAATTTACAGGTATTTCAAGAAAGATGGCTGCTGATGCAGTTGCAGAAATCATCGGAACTACAGCTTCCAGACCAGATCACACCTGCTATCAGACAAGAACCATTCAGGATTCACAGGGAAGAAAATGGAAGGTAATGCGAGACAGCTCAATTCATCCAATTCGTAAAGTTGGAACCGAGAACATGGACGAATACAGAGTTGAATTCGTAACACCGGTTCTTAAATACGAAGATCTTGATACACTGCAGGCAATCATCCGTAAATTCAGAGAAATCGGTGGAGTTCCTCACAGTTCATGCGGAATCCATATTCATGTAGACGGAGCGAACCATACCGCAACTTCTCTTCGCCGTCTGGTAAATTTCATGTATAGCAGACAGGAAATCATTTACGATGCGCTTGCAGTAGGTGACAGAAAATATCGTTGGTGTCAGCCAGTTTGCAAGAATTTACTTGATACCATGAAAAAAGACAAAAACATCACAACCGATTCCGTTGAGAAAATTTGGTACAGCCCAGCAAACGATGGCTACTGTGGTGGAATCAATCATCAGCATTATAACTCTACAAGATACCACGCATTGAATCTTCATAGCTTCTTCCAGAAAGGAACTGTCGAATTCAGACTTTTTAACAGCACTCTTCATGCAGGAAAGATCAAAGCATATGTACAGTTTTGTTTAGCACTCTCTGCATGGTCCATCGAATCTGATGATAAAGTCGTATTCAGAACCATGAACGGATACACAGCAAAGAAAAAAGTCACTTTAATGTATAATATCCTCACAAACAGACTTGGACTTTATGGTGATGAGTTCAAAACATGCAGACTTCACATGATGAAACAGCTTCGTGAGAATGCAAATGCAGAACATGTAGCTTAATCACAAATCGGCTGACCTAACGGCTTTACGGGGAGAAAGGAAATACCATGAGTTTATATGTAGCATACGGAAGTAATCTTAACGTACAGCAAATGTCATACCGTTGTCCTGGAGCGACAGTCGCATTTACCGGATATCTGATAAATTGGAAATTGCTTTACAGAGGAAGCCACACAGGATCTTATGCAACCGTCAAAAGGCAAAAAGGAAGTAGGGTTCCTGTTGCTGTTTGGAATATCGATAGCAAAAATGAGAAGGCTCTTGATCTGTACGAGGGATATCCGAGATTTTATAAAAAGAGAAATGTATTTGTACAATTAAAAAACGGCACTAGGAAAAAGGCTATGATATACCTCCTGCCTGACTCAGCCACTGTGGGAAGGCCATCTAGCCGTTATGTTAAAACTGTATTGCAAGGTTACAAAGATATGGGATTTGATACAGATTATTTGTACGATTCATTGGATTATAATTTAAAAGAAGTGAAATAAAGAGGGGAAACCCCCTCTTTAATAAGAGGTAACCGTTGCAGCGGTTACCTCTTTCTGCCGGGTTTTTGAGTTCCCTGGCGAGTGTGGGTTATGGCTGATTCCTTGTTCGGTACCCTAACAATCAATTCATCCAGCTCACAATCCAGGGCTTCGCAAATCAAGTCGAGGTGTTCCAGATTCACCCTATCTGCAAGCTCGTGGTACAACTCGTTGATGGTGTTGGGTCTTATTCCGGTTGCCCTCGCCAAATCTGCCTGAGTAAGTCTCATCTCCCCAAGCTTTTTTGACAGTAAAATTTTAATCATGCCATTGCTCCTTCCGTTATAATTTAGCACCTCTTGATATATCGGAAGGACTTTTGTTAGATTATATCAAATACTGTTATAAACTGCGTGATATATTTTATACCCTGTAAGGCAAATTTTGAAGCAAACATATTTTAAAAAGCACCTGTTTTGTTATTATTTGAATGTATTTGCATTCATGTGGTCAGCAATTTTCTTCCATGTATTCTGGCCACAGCAACCATCATCATCGATGCCGACATTCTTCTGGAATGTTTTAAGTGCCGTCTTGGTATTCTTTCCAAAATCTCCATCAACGGCAACTCCGAGTATTGCCTGCAGGCAACGTACTGCCGAACCTTCTGCTCCGGACTGCAGCACTGGAAGCTGAATATTTAATTTCTCGGTCAGGCTAACTTTTGTTTCGCTTGATGAAGTGTCTTTTTTCTGTTCTGGATATACGGCTTTTCCGTTCCAATCGAAGATTGTGTAACCTTCTTTCCAGTTTTTCTTTGCGTTTTCAAGATTTTTGTACGCTCCGATCTGACTCTTACTGTCGCCCCAGGTTTTCCGGATTCTGTAATATTTATCTACAGTTGTAGCTGCCGTCTTTGCACCGATCAGCTGCTTGAAACGGTTCCAGTCACCTTTTGCCCGGATTGCAGAAGGGCAATTCTTCGCACACACATCATAGTGGGATACCACATGATTTGCGTCAATTCCAAACTTCTTCATCAGCATCTTGCAGATCTCAACAGTGTTCTGGAACGCTTTTTCGTAATTATACCCTGCCTGCACACACATCTCAATGCCAATGGAATTGTGGTTGTTGCAAATTCCGAAAAGACCACCTCCGTAGTTAACGCCGACATGCCAAGCGCCTCTGTCGAATGGAGTTGCCTGATAAGCCTCGGTATCATCAACGTATACATGAGCAGAGTAGCCGGAGAAATTTCCGTCATGCTGGGCCTTTGCATGTGCCTTTGCATTTGCTCCTTTGGCAAAGTTATCTGTATTATGGATAACGATGTATTTAGGTACCTGATTTGCATAGCTGTTGTTATTGCTGATTAAACTTGTGTTAAGATTCATTGTAACATCCTCCTTATTCGCTTCTGGCATCGCAATTATCTTCGCCAGAATTTCCAATATCTTTGATCCATAATTCTTCCCTGCGGCCCAGCCTCCGCCCTGTGGATTTTCCTGTATCCCAAGCCATTCAACATATGGGGCTATTCCTCTTTTCACATAACAGAAACGAGGATCCACGCATACACCGTACAGTTTTTCGTTAGATGCATATGCTTTAAGATGCTGGATCTGTGCCCGGATGCCGATCCATGGATGAGAGAACGAATTCCCTTTCATACCATTTTTTGTAACGCCGATTCCGGCAAAATTGTTCTGGTCCAATGTTACGGCAGAACCATTGAATGTGAAATTACCTGTTTCGAGGCAACTTTGCGCAAAGGCGATATCTCCCCTTACTCCTTCCGTTTTTCCTTCTGATATATAATATTCAACCATATCGATTACGGATTTAGGTACTGCCGGATTAACTTTCTGTATATATGACTGCATCTGCTGGACCGTAGCAACTGCAGTTCCCATTATATTCGTTTTCATAATATCCCCCTAAAAAAGGAAAGGGCTTAAGCCCCTTCCTTCTGTGAACCATTAATTTTTCCATCGTCTAAAAGATCTTTCACGCCGCAAAACCACACATCAATTATCTTAAGCAGCGCATCTTCCGACATAATAACCTGTAGCCACTTTGGCAGTAATCCTCTCGCCTGCTGAACAACCCATTTCAATTTCTGCTGTCCCGTTCCTGATTCTTTATACATATGTTCCGCTTTCAGGATCAGCTGGTATACCTGTTCACGGATACCTTCCAATCCTTTATGCTTGGCATACTGAAACGCAATAACCAAAGTCACTACAAGCAAAATTAACACCGCAACCAGTAATACCGGGAACGGAATCTGTTTTAAAAAGTTAAGTAATTCCATAAGTAATTCCTCCTAATCAATGCTGTATTTGGCCAGAACTTCTCTGTCCATTTCTTTTTTGTGTGCTTCTGCACGCTGAAGATTTTCAAATGCTTCTTCGAGCTCGCCATTATGCTCTCCTTTTACAATTGCATGATGTAGCCAAAAGAGCACGCGCCCCGTAGCATGTGTAATTTCTTCATCCGCTTTTCTCTGTTCAATTTTATACTTAATGCGTTCCTGCTCTCGTGCCTCCACTTCCATGAGCCTTCGCTCAATATAGTGACGAATCAGAGCAAAAAAAATGCCGGCAACACCTCCGCTGCCAAGCACAGATAGACAAAATGTTTCGAGCATTACTCTTCCCCTCCGAGTGCTTTTAAGAGCCGATCCAGATTACCTCCGATTAACCAATCCACCAGTTTTCGCATAAGAACCTCCTTTCGCCATTAATAGATGCCAATGTGTTGCGCCTAAAAGGTCTATCTCTCGCATGCACCATACCTTACCTCCATGAAAAAAGGGAACCTCTACGGTTCCCTCATGCTTACATACTCTTCCTTTACTTCTTCAATAATCCCTGCGTCAAGTCTTTCATCTTCGCTCGCTTCTACATTCAACATATTTCGCAAATGAGAAAGTTCGGTTGCCAGGCTCTTGATGAACCTGCTCTGCCTCACTATGATTTCATCCTGCTTTTCAATCATATCTTCATAGAATTCCACAAGTTCTAAAACCTGGTTTTCATCCATCGTCGTTACCTCCACTTGTATCTTGGTTTTTCTTCACCAAATATCCAATACCTCAGATGATCATCCAATACAATAGCTAATAGAGATAGGATATACCATGCCACAGTAAAAGGAAGACATATCTGTCCAATTATATTAAAAGGCATATTGCTGTAATCCCATATCCCAAGCCCCAATACAATATTCAAAATGTATCCGGAAAGGAACTCAATTGCAGTTATCCCGACAGCACAGATAAACATCTGTTTCCATATGAGCATATCCCATCCTAGAAATTCATTTATCGAACCACAAAACAAGAAGCAAAGCCCTCCAACCAGTACCATAGGCAGCGAACTGTACCCTCGCCATATCAGTTCGATCATGTAGTAAATCGTACCTCCTATAGCGAAAAGCACAGCGTTTCTGCCTATGGTCTTCAGAGTATTCATTTAACCTCCTTGTCGGCTGCCATTTCGGCCAGATAGTCCTTTAAAACTTCGGACTGATATTCTTCCGGGATCGGTGCTCCGTATTCAATCTTGGCGATTTCCGAAGCTTTGGAGCAGCCTTTGATCCACATGTTCAGTGAATTCGCATAGGTTGTGTGATAGCTTTTGAATTCCATTGCACCATTAATAATCTTCTGCATATCCTCAGCAGAATAATACCGGCACGGATTGCCGTCTTCATGGTATTCCAGTTTTTTGATGCCAGCGGTCAGCTGAGCCTGTTTTCCAAAGAGATTTAGCTGATCTTCATCTTTTAAGCTGAAATGTTCTGTTCCTGAAGAAATAGAAATGTCCACCCCTGCAAATACTGTACTCTGGCAAATCTGCGAAATCTCTTTCTTCTTATTTGCACGATAAGTTTCAATAGAAAGATAATCTGCGTTCAGACCTTCCTCCTTCTCTTTTAACTGGTCGAACCAGAAGTCAATGTCTGCAGATATTTCTTCTTTTGTTGCGGTGGACACTGTAACCTTAAAATAGATTTCATCTGCTTCCATACCCTGTGGTCCTTCATCTTTTTCCGGAAGCTGGACTTCGTTCTTACGAATCCATACATCAGCGGAACCATCTGGGAGAACAGCATATGTAATGTTTCCTTGTGATTCCGGGCTATTCGTTTTATGCATAATTCAATTTCCTCCACTTCTTATAATATTTTTCCATAGCATAGCTTTTCTGTTTCGCATAACGGCTGATTATATTTTTAGCCATCGAAATAAGTTGATCCCAACATTCTGCAACCCTCACAAGAAAGGAGTCTGTTGTTACAAACCAACCGTTATATGCTATGGTACTCATGGCGAATTTACTACCTATAATCTTTTTGTTCTTTATTTTTTTCGCAAATCTATGAATTTTCCTGCGAGCCTTTAGGAATATTGATGCTCTTATCCTTGTTGACACATTCCGTATTGTCACTGTTTTTCCGGAATAACATCTTTTGATTAAATTCTGTCCATGGAACACAAGCCCCATATAGTCTAAATCCCTTCCTTTTTGTTTTCCGTTTCTGTCAACATAACCTGTACGAAATAACGACCAGGAATCTTTGATCTTTAGACAGAGTGTAGATTTTACGAATTCAATAACAAGCAGCATTGCCTTATGAAGATCTTTCTTATTAGAGCCAAAAAGAATGATATCATCCATCTGAATCATGATATGATAAATCAATCTTTTTCTTGTTGTCTTCCCTCGTCTGGTCTTCATTTCATAAAGTTCATTTGTGCAATAATGGTACAAATAAGATAGATAATAATTGCACAGATCTTTCGACACCGGAGAGCCTATAAAAATCCCATGTTTGCAATCTTTCTCTTTATTCTGCACCTTTGCTTCAGAATACAATCCAATCAAAGTCTCAAACAAGTACAACAACATATCTGACTTTCCTAAATCTCTTCGAAGAAATTCTAATATTTTATCATGTGACATAGAGGGATAGCATTTTTTTATATCTGACTGAACGCAATATTTAGTTCCTTCCGGATCACGCGACATCCATCGTTCGATGTATTTTTTGCCGTAAGCTTGTCCTCTTCCAGGTATTGATGCAACTTGAAAAAGTCCGACTTTTGCCGTCCACAACTCATCTGCCGCTTCCTTGGCCAACACCTCATATAGCTGCATGATCATCTTTTCAAGTCCTAGCGTTCTAATTTTTCCGCTCATTCCATCTACTATATCAACATTTTTCACAAGTTTCTCTTCCGGAACTACCATATAGATATGTTCCCTTACAGTTCTGGTCTTCAAATGCCACGACATTTCATACGCAATCTGATCGATCACAGATGCTACAAATTCCGGCGAATTCTCCAACCGCCTTCTAGCCTCATTTTTACTTATGCTTCCATAGTAAGCAAAAATACTCGGCATATTACCATTTTCTAGCTTGTCATATATAAATGCAGCTATGTATTTCCTGATGAAATTTTCGCCAGAAATATCCATTCTTCGGCAATATGTCTTCATTACCAGTCCTCTTTCTTTCTGTGTTCAAGAGCTTTCGGTTTTACTACTAACCCCCACCTGTGTCCACTTCCGCCACAGGGTCAGCAGTCAGTTTCCTGACCGCCGATGCTGGTGCTTGAATTTCGGGCATTCCGCCCCCGCCATTTTAGGGCTGTCTCAAAGGACAGCGAAACACGCTACACATCAAAATTCTCACAGAAATTCGCGCGGCATAGTTCCACCAGCTGTTACCGAGCCCGTTGTTCAGGTTCGCATACCACCGGCCCGCGTTAGACCCGTTGTTCAGGTTGCCGCCGGAAAGCCACTGCCAAACGTAGCGTGAGTCCGTATGATTTTAAAACGCCCCGGCTACGCCGGGAAATAAAAGGGGAGCTCCCCTCTTGCCATTCGGCAATTCACCCCCTACGCTGCTGCTTTCGCACAGCGTCCAGAAGCAGAAAGACGCGCGGCATAGTTCCACCAGCTGTAACCGAGCCCGCCGTCCAGGGCCGCACACCACCGGCCCGCGACAGACCCGCCGTACAGGGTGCCGCCGGAAAGCCACTCTCTTAACCCGTCAGAAGTCTGATCAAGCTTGTCGGTGTACTGTCCATCTGCATATCCGGTACTGGATGATGCTGCCACTTTCGTTCCATGTCTTACAGATGGGTTCTCTGGATCATAGCCAAGTTCACTGATGTATTTCCAACTTGCCTGCGTATCTGCAATGCTATATCCACACTCAACATAATCCGAGGTCACACTTGTTGCTAACTTTGTGCAGTCATAACAAATGCAAGCCGTCATTACATGATTAGATATCTTAAGAATTACATTGCTGATAACTTCGTAAAATCCCAGGAACATTTCTACACCGAACAGAATGTATGGGTCTTTTCCAGATGTATTACTGTTCGGAGAACCGCAAGAACCAAGGACATTATCGCATGCACCTGTGTGCCATGGCATTGTAACGATAGTGGTCTTTACTTCTGTAGAGCCTACCATTGTAGAACCGGTAGAAAATTTAGTTCCTCCATTATCTACATAAACTGCAGAATTATTGCTGTCATAATCTTCAATTTTTGTAATGATGACACGATTTGCTTTTGCATGAAGTCCTGCATTTGCTCTATCATCCGTCGGATTGCTACCACTTAAAGCTGTGGCATTTCCAATGGATACCGTGCTTCCGACCACCAAATAGTTTGCATCACTTTTGCTGATAATGATACGTTCCACATTATTTTCAACAACAGTCGCATAGAACCTGTTGTAATATCCTGTGCAACCAGACATGATTGACTGTGAATTCCGTGTTGCGAAAGCGACCTCAAACAGGTTGTCCATATGGTTTTTATCCTGTGCAGTTGTTCCACAATACTGTGTTCCTTTGGCTTTGAATCGTGTAATCATTCCATTGTGAGACTGATCATGCGCAGCGTTTACTCCGCTAATAGATGCAGCCTTTCCATCAGAACCATTTCCGGCCATATATTTAGCCTGTGCAACGAACGGTCTGACAGTCTGATCTGTACGGATTGCTGCTCCTTCCGGAAAGAAGCCTGCGTGATGTTCATCTGAGATAACAAGGCTTTCTCCATTTGCATCAATGGTTATGTTAATCCACTGAGTCAGATACAACATCCATGTATCTCTTTCTGTCCTGGAGAACTCATTGTCGATTCCCTTAATATATTCCACAATGAATTCTCCGGCATCATCTACATGACCATTAACTTCCAATCCATAAAAAACAGATTCGCCTTCAAAATCATTTCTTCCTCTTACTGTGTTCGTAGAAGGCTGTGCTACCATGCCTACAGCATCGAGAGTACGTGTGCCCGCCGACAATGGCGATACATCAAATGCACTATGATGGACCCCATATTTTTTTCCAGTTCTCTTGAGATTAAGAATGAATTCAGCCTGTTTGTTTTTTTCTCCCGCAAACATACTGGCGGCTTCCATAAGTGCCACATCATTATTTATCAACTGTCGAAAGACAGCGTTAAACACATCTGCATGAGCAGGATCAGAAGTTTCTAATTCGCGGAGCTGATTGTTGAAAACAGCTCCAGAAATATCGAAATACGACATTTTCTACCTCCTTATGATAACATTTATCTATCATTATCCGATTACTTGTTACAAAATATCGAAATACGTTAGAATGTATCATCACACTCGAACACGCATTCCATGTCTGCATCCTTTCCTTTCTTCAGAAACGCTTTCATGGCCACCATATCCCCATCTGCATCATATAACCCAACTTCAGAAATATAAGTGTTTGCCAGCTCATTTTCTGCCAGTGTGCAGCGATATCTGATTTTTGTATCAGAAAGAACCTCATAACCATCAACGTTCTTGCGAAGCAATTCATGATGTAAGGTGTTCTGATCGGCACTGTGTGGTTTTACTGTTCCGCCCGAATCTACACCTCCATCGCCAAAAGCCATGCCTACAATCTTTGGGAGCGATGAAATCCCCGCTCTTGCTTTTACCATTTTTTTCTTAGCCAGTGTTGTAACTGTAGTCCCTGCCATTTAAAGGACCTCCCTTCCTGAATTTAGTTTTACGCTTCCATCTAGCCTACACGTTCCATCCAGTCTTGCGGCCCGTGAAGGAATAACCATTGTGACCTCTACTTCTTCTTCATGTTTAACAGGCGCACGAATCCGAACTGTCTGCAGATATGGCGGCTCTCCTGCATCAAGCAATAAAGTCCCGTCTAACAAACAGTTGCCGTCCAGAATCTTATTACCATCACGCCAGCCCATAATTACCCTCTGTGTGCCTCTAAAATCAGCTTTCTCAGCATTAATCATATCAGGCAATGAAATACACTGTTTCGTTTCAAAAGCCTCCTGATTGCCGATAAACAGCCTATGCCCGATAAAAGTTTCCATCGGATACCAAGAATTGAGCTTTCTCGTTCCGTCCAGTGAAAAGTTTCCATCAAGAAAACCTTCCCACCATACAAAATCACTTCGTACGAAAAAGGAAGGCTTAAATATATTTTCATGATATACATCTGGAATCCGGTGAAAAATTCGATCTGCTATAAAATTCTCAGTTAAGACTGTATCGAATGGATAGACTGGGCGAAATTCTGTCGGATACCAATGATTCAGATTGATACTGCCGTCAAGAGCGAAGGAGCCATCAAGAGAATACTTCCACCATGAAAAATCTGAATGATACGTCACTCTCTGTTCAAAGCTCTCTGTGCATTCAATAAGCATGAGGATAACAGAAAGAAGATATACTGTGTGTGATTGTTTCAGCTTATCGACTTTACTCTTAACTTCTCCTAGTTCTACCTCTGTTTCACCTTCCAATTGAACGCTGAATATGTTAGGGTGAGAAAAATAATATCCAGGCTCATTACAATCATGAACCTGGACATCATAATCCGTCACGCCTTTTAAAATCTGTTCCATTCGCCATGGGGTCATTGGTGCTTTTGTGTTTTTCTTTTCACGGAGCAGCCGTCGTCTTTCTTCATATGACAGGTCCTCTCTTACGGGCAATCCATACTTGATCTCATGATATTTAAGCCCCCATGTAGCTGTATCGATAAACATCTGGTATGGAAGTTCTTCAATATGCACAGTGGCCAGATCAAGCTCTCTGCCCATAACTTCGTATATCCATTTTCCGACATAGGATTTATCATACCAGCCTTTAGTTACATATGTCAGCATTCTGTTGGCCGAATCGCTCCATGGGAATCTTTCCAGATCTATACTCATGTCTCAGCCCCCTCTAATGTAAATGTCACATTACCGGTATCTGCATACTCGCTTGATGAAAGGTGAATGTTTTCTCTCTTTCCATCCATCGTAAAATCTATGAAATCGCTTACTCCGGTTATGGTTGACAATACTGTTCGAGCTGAATTGTAGCGAAGGATATTTGTTTCTTTCGCCGCAGAATAGACTGCCATCATTTCAGTTTTGAATGTCGAGATTACATCATCCAATCCAACGCCATCCAGAACAAGTCCTGTACAGGCAAAATCTACAGTTTTTACTGTAGCTGACTTGACAATCAGCTTAGACGATCCAGTAGGCAACAGTCTTTTGCTCCTGTCGTTCGGAGAAACGATGTGGTTGTAAACTGCTGTGACCAATGTACTTGATGCGGGCTGTCCGTTGCTATCAACTAAGATCAGTCCCACTGTTCCAGGTCCTTCAACAGCTGGTTCTACAATACAATCTCCAATCCCGGGAACTTCTTTGGCCCACTTAATATAGTCAGCATCATTCGCGACATAGAACTGCGAATCTTGGAATTCAGCATGGATTCTTTCGTAATAATCTTCATCGTTTTCTTCTTCGGCACCGCCCGAAGTTTTCTCGCTGTTGGTAATCGCTGTAACGCCATTGATCGGTGATGCCATAATTGTAATCGTATTTGCCGGAACATTCCCAGATACTCCAGGAATGACCGCTTCAACCGCAAGATCCATGGTTTCATTCTCTGCGAACGTAACAGTTCGCAAAGTCTGGAATTCAACAGCTTCCATCTGATCTGTTGCAGGAACTGCAAAAACTGTGCCTGCTGCCAATACTGTGCCATAAGCCGCCGTAACAGACACTGTTCCAGTTGCTGCTACAGCTTCTTTTCTTGTCACTCCTGCTTCTCCACCATGCAGATCCATCCAATCGCCCCAAGAATATTCCGGAAACGCAACCATCAGGCAGCGAACAAGATTGAACTGTACAAGCTGAGATATTTCGATGGCCGTAGGCATGGTAAAATCATATGGGAAATCACCTTCCATATCCGATATATCCGCCGGAAGGTTCCCCATCATCCTCTCCTGTATCTGGTCAGAATCACTTTCTGACACAAATTCCGGAACTTCAAACTCTGGTCTAGCCATATTAACCACCTCCTCTAAACTTCAATGATTGAATCAACGGTAAAAGGTTCTCCATCAACTGAATAAACTATGAATGATACTTTTACCCTCCCAGTACCCCATTCAAAAGAAAACTCTTCTACCGATGATGTTCGCGGATTGACCATCAGAGCTTCCTGGATTGTCCTTTCTAGAGAAAGTTCTACAGTGCTTTGGTCAGATTCTCTTGTTATATCTTCCGTTTCAGTTCCATGATCATCCGAATATCCCAGGCAAGAATATCTTTCTGTAGATACCGTTTTTACACACCATATTTTATATGCTTCATATCCATCGTTCATTGGCACATTATTTGCGGCGGTGCGAACAAAATCTCCTTTTTCAAGATCCCACATTGGCGATGGTTTATAGTCAACGTCATATTCTTCGTCTTCCTCCTCATCCACAAAATCTGGAACATCCACAGTCGGCAGTAAATTTTTTGATTCTTCTTCCATATTGCCTCCTATAATCCACTTGCCTTGACTACTACATCTACGACTACAGGTTCTCCCTCAACCCATACGATAAGCACACGATCTCCCGGTTTTAACTTAGGCATAACCACCTTATGGCTATGTGATCCCGTTCCGCTGTTATGCCCTCCGTGCGTTCCTCCAGATACGTTGGTTGATAGATTGGCCAAAAGTCTGCAGACGGAATAATCCTTTTTAGGAATAGGCAAAGGAAAGGTATTGGAAACAAGGGAATAATCTTTCTTAATCACTCCAAAGTCGAACGAAAATCCTCCTCCTGAGTGTTCTCCCATTCTCGAATCCAATACCTTTGCAAGCTTTTCCATTCCATTTTTTTCCATTTTTGACATAATGTTCCTCCTGTCAGTCAAATGATCCATCGTCAACCCAGCCCCAGACATGAGTCTGATTCCAGTTTTGTGTAACCAGATGCCATGGGTGTGCTTTTCCGGAACCACCTTTGATCGTGATTTTTGCTTTTCCGGCTCCTACACTGTATCCTCTGGCATCTGGATAACTGCTGACATAATGCTTACCGCCATGGAAATTAACAATGTCCCCAACATCATATGATTTTGCTTTTGTTTTTTTATTCCCACTGCTCTTTTTTGCTGCCGGTGCTTTTTTCAATCCCAGTGTCATAAGCATTTTATCTACATCATGCGTAGCAGATATTACGATATAATACCCAGCACTTATTGAAGCTGTTTTTAGATGAATCTTGTCACCCTTCCGAATGATAGGAATATCCGGAAGTTTTATCGTGATTTCTTCCTTTGGTTTGCCATCATCTGCAAGGATCTCTCTCGCTTCTTTTTTTGCCTCATCCAAAGTATCATTGGTTCCCCTGGAAACAATCTTCTGTCGGATTCCGTAGCTTGTCTTTCCATCAACTGTAGCCTCAACAGGTGAGCATCCATCATCATTTGCTTTTCCGATGATTTTTACCCTTGTAACCATCCCGGTAGTGCTGATCTTATGGTTTACTTCTGTAAGATGCTGTGTTTCTTCAAAATGATATACTGTTTTATTTGTTCCAAAACCAACTACGGTCACATTCATTTTCACAGCCCGCAGACATGCCTCAATGCCACCTTTCTTTTTGGCTTCCTTGAGGATTTTCACAACCACTGTTCCAAGCTTTTCAGACTTATAAGCCAGTTTCCCATGCTTCACATTTGGTCCGCTGTAAGATGTGACCTTTATGCCCCAGCGTTTCAACACTTGGACTATGGCTGACTTTGTCTTTACGCCAGCTGAAAAATATACATGATCTTGTGATTCCTGCAGATCATATAGAACATCGTATGCCTTTACCTTAAACTTCTCTCCGGATGTTCTCGCTGAAGGATTCCATTCAACTATTTTTCCTCTGGTTGCTTCGGCATTTTTGCCGCCATTATAGGAATACAAAAGTGCTGCATAACACCCAGGCTTGGCAAGAGAAGAAATTCTTCCCTTTGAAGTTTTATCGTTCTTGGCTGAAAAACTAATTCTGGCCGCAAGCTGGTTCTCTCCCTCTTCCCAGGATACATCTTCGACAAATTGCGTGATGTCGTAAGCCTTTTTATCTGCAGTCATAATGGCCACGAGGTATTTATATTTCATTGGATTTATCAATACTCTCGCCTCCTTATGGTAAAGTCAGTACTGTTCCTGGATATATCCAATGTCCGTTGTCGCTATTGCGCCGGCCATGTTTCTTAGCAGCCGCTTCAATAACCTTCTTATTGGCATTGTAGATATTTCTCCACTTTGATTCAGTTTTATATTTCTTACGAGATATTCCGCAAAGCGTATCGCCTCGGACAATCCTGTAGGTCTTTTTCTTTTTAGTAGATTTCTTGGTACTTGGCCTAGTGGTTTTCTTTTTCTTTTTAGCTTTTTTCTTAGTCCCCAGTTCCTTTGTTGTATAAATCTTCATCTCGACATATGGAACAAAAGATATCTCGTACGAATAGTCCCCATGTCCGCCAAAAGGCTTATACTCAAAAGATTTGATAGTAACATCTTCATTGATACCAGCTTCAGAAACCACCAGATTTAAAGGTGTCTTTTTTGTCTGCCAGCTTTTCAGTTTGCTGGCGCAGGTTTTTGGCGCTATCCATTTCTGGTTTACGGAGGCAAGCTTTTTTCTGCCTGCCCCCCAGAAATATCCAGACCATTTTATAATCTGAGTACCCATACCAGATGGGTAACTCATTTTTCCTTTTCCAAGAATGTTATATTCCTGATATGCTGTTTCTCTTTTTACATCAACATCATCTTTTGGCATCGAAGGGAACTGGAACTTCGATGCCGAATTATGCAATTCTTTTAATATCGCTCCCATGTTCCCTCCTTATGTTGTAACAGGCGTATTCTCATAAGCTTCGCTGAGCATTGTTGCAATTTCGCTTCCAAGATCGTCAGCCAGCTCCTTGATATGCGCTTTGATGAGCCGAATAACATCACTGTCATTTGTATCTGATATATTGAACTGCGGGGAGAGGTTAACCTGTACCACAACGCCAGATTTGTCTGACACTACATTCGTTGGCACAGTTTCTTTCTCTGTTTTTTCAGAATCTTGTGAACTGGAATCTGTGTCGAAATAAGGTATCGTGTTTGATACTTCTTTGCCAACGATTCCTCCGCTCGCATGTGCTGATATCTCATCATCAGGACCAAGAACTCCCAGTGTCCGTCCTGCGGATTTCCACAATTCAATACCTCTCTGCCGTCTGGCCGGCACTGTAGGAATGATATATTCCAATCCTTCCTCACCTACCCACGACAGCTCAGCTCCATTCAATCCGACTTCACCGCCTGAAGCGTGCCCGGCTATAGTGGCTGATACAGATGATCCGCTACTTGATGTGGAAATGCTAGCTGATGGATTCGTAATATGCCAGTTCAATGTAACCGCAACATCTGCAGATGCAGTGAAGCCCTGTGAGAATGTGCTTTGTACCTGTCCGGCACATTCTGAGTAAATAGCTGCCGCATTATTCGTCTGGTCAAGTGTGACATCAACATGTCCGTCTGCTGGAATTGTCTCCGAGAAAGCAGATACTACATCAGCTGTTGCGAGAGAATAAATCTCAGCCGCATTATTGGACTGATCTAACGTGATGCTCGCATGACCATTGGCCGGAACATCACTTACTGCGCTCTCAATATCTGCTGTTACCTGCTCCACAACGCCAGAAGTGTCTGTTGTCGTGCCTGAGAAGGTAACATTTGCACTGCCTTCAACTGGTACATCTCCTACGGCACCTTTTGCATCTTCTTCCGCCTGTGCCTGCATTCCGGAGGTGTCGGTCGTTGTATTTGTGACATTTACATTTGCAGATGCTTCCTGCTCAATAGGCTCTGTTTCCGTTTCATCTGCTGCCTGTTCGGTTGCAGACTGCATGCCAGATGTATCCACCGTTACCAGTTCTGATGGGATAGTAACAGATGCGCCTGCCTGCACTTCAATTCCATTTGCCGCAAGTGTCCCGGATTCCATGCCGAGAGCTGCCTCAATCTGAGCCGCCGCTGTATCGGAATCCACTTCTACATCTGCCAGATCAACTTTGACTCCTTCTGCTGTCACAGACATTTCTGCTCCTTCTGCATTCAGAGCCGACATAGCCTGCTCGATAGCAGCCTGAGCCTTGTCTCCGTCAACTTCTGCAGTCAACGTATCCATGGAAATAGTCAGTTCCTGGTCTGGGTGAATAACATACGGGCTTTCGATGCCATTCTGTTCTGCAATGGTCTGCCAGTCAATTCCAAGAGCGTTGCCAATTTCCCATAGGCAATCGCCTTGATCAACCTTAATCTTTACATGATCAGCGGTAACCTCCTGTGTTTCACCCAAGTCACCAAGAGCTTCATTCAGCTTTGAAGTCCATGCATCTTTGTCAATATCAACGTCTCCATCAACAGAAGCTTTCAGTCCTTCAAGTGTCACATCTTCAGTTGTAGTCTCTGCCGCCGCCCTGTCAATCGCTTCTGCAAGTTCAGGAGGCAACTGACTGCGGACCGTTTCATACATTGGATTGCTCGGATCCGTAAGTGATGCTTTTAATTCATCACTTCCATTCTTCCAGATCTGATTAGCATAGTTCTGCCATGTTGCAGACGTATCGCCAGCAGCTGCTCCAACCTCAATAGCATCATTAAATGAATCCATAAGGCTTTGCGGAACTGCTTTCCCCGCTTCCCGGTAATCGTCAATTAGGCCCTGCATCTGTGTTACATCAGGTTTCATGCTCTCATACATGGTACTCAAGGCATTCTGTGTAGCATCAGTTGTAATTCCTAATGTTTTTCCATTGCCAAGTTCGTTGAACCCGTACATCAATGCGCTGGTCATAGCGGATGTATCTCCGCTCTCTAATTGTTTCTGTGCTGAATCAATAGAAAACTGCGTATTTTCCGCAAGGCTCTGCCTGTTGCTCTGAATCTTCTCAGCATATGCAGAATTCAAAGTGTTCGAACCAAGCTGTAAGCTCTTCGACAGCTCACTTCCTTCCTGCCCTTTTACATACCAACCAGTCATTTCGTGATACTGCTTATTCTGAGCAGATGTGATTCTTCCGGCTGATTCCATCGAGTTAAGCTCTGAATACCACTGCTCAACATCTGCCTGTACGCTTTCCTTTGCCGATTGCCTCTGATCTCTCATTGCTCCCAGTAAGTCAGTGAATGAGCCACTTTCCAGATCAGCTGCATTCAAGCTCCCGTATTCCTGATTTATCCAGTCCCATTTTGCCTGTGCTTCCGATTCCTTCCACCGGGCAGTTATGCTGTTCATTTTTTCCTGCAAAGCACTGATGGCGCCTTCTTCATCTGCATCTATGATTCCATCTTTCAGTGCCTCAGAGACCTTTTGTGATAACTGGCTAGATAATCCATCCAATTCAACATAATCCGCTGTAGCCCATTTCTCGATGTTCTGGGCTAATGTCTGTCCCTCTTCCGTACCTCCGAGATACGTCTGAACGTGGATATGCGCTGCAAACGTCCGGCTTTCCAGTTCTTCAATCTTGCTCTTAACAAAAGTTTCGATATTACTTGTGTAATCTTCCTGTTCTTCTGTCGTAAGTTTAATACCAACTCTGCTCTTAAACTCCAGAACGTCATTGGATTCCAGCGCCTTCTGGGCATCTTCTTGAAGCTTATCAGCGTTCTTTACCTCATTTAAGGCAACTTCCACATTGGCCAGGTACTTCTGATCAAGAATTCCAGAAGCAATGTCCTGCACTTCCTGAGCTGATAGTTTGATGTTTCCAAAATGTTCTTCCAGATTACTGCTCAAAGCTTTCTGGTTATAGTTGTCTACTGCAACACCAATTCCAACCACTGCCGCTGTTACTGCCGCTGCCGCAAGTCCGAATTTCGCCGCTGTCGGAACCATTGCTCCCAGATCACTTATGAACGCTCCAACACTTGGCGCTGTCTGTGCTGCAAGTCCAATGCTTTTAATAGCATTTCCGATAGGCTGTAAGGTGGTCGCAATATTCTTTGCATTTCCAAGAATCCCAGTTGCTCCTTTAGCGATCAGCATAGAGCTGAGCACAGAAGAAAGGCCTGCTTTCTTTCCTCCCGGAAGAATAGCAGACGCGCTAGAGAATAATGTTCCGAGGCCGGAAGAAATCAGATGTTTCCCATCTCCGCCAATCCAGTCGGCAAAAGGCTGACCGATAAGAGTATCCCATGCAATATCCATCTTTCCGAACATATCCGCATTCTGCCACTCATCAGATGCCGTCATGGTCCCGATAACAGTCTTCATGTGTGCTGCTTTTTTGTCCACAGTGTCCATAAAATCATTCAGAGCAACCGTCACAGCCGGCATTGCATCTGTAATGGAATCAACGAATCCTCTGACATAAGGAGTAAGTCTCTGTCCAAAACTGTTCTGAACGCCTTCTACGGCCGACTGCATAAGAGTCATGGAGCCTGCTAGGTTGTCCAACATGGTGTCAGCCATATCCTGTGCTGCATCTTTTGAATTTCCGATTGCATTCGAAAGATCGTTATAGTCCTGTTCTGAAGCATTGATGATAGCAAGCATACCGCTCATAGCTTCTTTTCCGAAAATGGTGGATGCCGCCGCTGTCTGTTCAGTTTCAGAAAGACCTCCTAAACTGCTTCGCAAATTATCCATGACACCTTTCAGTGTTTTCATGTTTCCTGAGCTGTCGGTCAGGCTAATACCATATTTGTCCATAGCCTCTGCCATGCTGTTAGTTGGTGCTGCCATGTTAGCCAGGGATGTCTTTAAGGCTGTACCGGCCATGCTTCCTTTAATTGAACTGTTAGCCATAAGCCCTAATGCCAAAGAAGTATCTTCGACGCTATATTTCATGGCTCCTGCTACCGGCGCAACATATTTGAATGATTCACCTAGCATGCCTACGTTTGTATTCGAACTAGCAGACGCCTTTGCAAGGACATCCGAGAAATGTCCGGCATCTTTTGCTTTCAGACCAAAAGCTGTCAAAGCATCTGTAACAATATCCGAGGTGCTTGCCAGATCTTCGCCGGAAGCTGCTGCCAGACTCATAATACCGGATATACCAGCAGTCATTTGCTCTGGTTTCCAGCCTGCCATAGCCATGTAATTAAATGCCTGAGCTGCTTCAGTAGCGGTAAACTTCGTAGTTGCACCCATTTCCTGTGCTTTTGCGGTCAGATCATCAAATTCTTTTCCTGTAGCACCAGATATAGCCTGAACCTGTGACATCATACTCTCAAACCCTTTGTATGTATTCACAGTATCAGCCAGTCCTGCGCTCACTCCAAGGAATGTTGCGCCCTGTGCTATTGGATTCTTTGCAGCATTTAAAACCGCTCCCATTGGGGCAGTAGCGGCATCTACTATACTCATAGTTGCCGTAAATACGCTTCCGTCCCAGGCTGATGCTTTATCCATCACATCATCGATGATCGGACTTGCATTATCATCTGCACCCAGTTCCGCTGTCCCGGAAGTTCCATCGAATGTGGCCACTGCATCTTCAGCGCTTCGGATTATCTGCGTGGCTGTATCGTCAGCTTCCACTGAGGCCACAGCCACTTCACCATTCAAGGCGGCTAAAGCATCCTCCACATCCATAATCTGCATCGTAGCATTGTCGTCCGCAGTAAGCTCTACTACCGCTTCATTTCCGTTTAGAACAGACAGTGAATCTCCAACACTATTTACCACCCCGGTGGCATTATCATCTGCCCCCAGTTCTACGTCAGCACTTGCTCCGTCAAGGGTTGCTGCTGCATCCTCGACACCAGATATTTCAGCGGTAGCATTGTCGTTTGCACCTATCTCAATATCTGCAGATATTCCTCCTACTCTTTCAGCCGCATCTTCGACTCTTGAAAGAACCGGAGTGGCATTGTCATCTGCTGAAACTTCAATAGAATGCTCACGTCCAAGCGTTCGATCTACTCGCTCTGCTGTTTGTTCAATCCCTCTGGTTTTGAATCCAGATGACAGGATCCGATTTACCTTCTGGGCGGCAGTGGCTAGGGTGTTCATCTTATTCGTAATATTTGATAGGCCAGGGTCTGTATTATCATTCACAGATACAGGAATCTCAATTCTAATTGTTTCTCCCATTTACCATGTCACCCCTTTTTCGTATTCGCCTCGATCCATAGCCTGGTTGAAGCAAAAAGAAAAGCCCTCTCTCCAGAGGGCAGACTCATTACTTCACTTGGCAATAAACCTTGGCGTTGAAATATGTGGTGGAGTAATGTTGACTTCCCACCGGCCATAATCAGTTTTTTGCAGTTTCAGCCTTCAATTCTTCATTATTGAAGCCATTGACATCATCAATGATATCCATAATGCGGTCTTTTTCTCCCGGAAGAAGAACAGCATCGATTACATCAAGGGCATTGATAATGCAGATGCCTTTTGCTTCCAGGCCTTTTTTGACAGCAGGATTATCCCACAGTTTGGCCTGATCTTCTTCCGTAGTGGAGTTGTAAATCAGAGAAGCTCTGTACTTTGGCAGATCCAGCTCGTCTGCAACCCGGATACCCTGACGGCGATTCTTTGTATATTTTGTGTACTTTTTTCGAATATCTTTTAACATTTCATCGGTCAGCGAATGAATGCTGAAGGAGAAATACTTCCGTTCGTTACGAATGATATCAATCTTCTTTGTATCATTTGCTGCATCATCAGCAGCTGCTAATAATCCTTCGAGATAATCATCTTCATTTTCAAGAATCATTTCTTTCTTCTCTTCCTCAGTTAATTCCGGATCCATAAAATCTTTATTTGCCATTTCTTTTCCTCCTGTTTAAAAACAAGGGACTGATATACAGCCCCTCTTAATAGAAATCAGATAGTCAGTTTGCTTTTGTTTTCAACTTTGCCGTTGCAATGCAGGGCAAAAGATCTTTTCAGTACGTCTCCAGTAGCTACATTCTGGATATCGCTATCTCCGGAAAGAATACACTCTCTGTAGGTCACGCGTTCCTGTGATCCGTTTCTTCCTTCGATAACTCCTGTAAACATCAGGACGGGAGATTCCCCATTTGCAATGGCGTTGATTACTGCATTAAACAGCTCGCCATCAAGAACTACGATTTCGGAAATGTTTACGGTAACGCCCACAGTTCCATTGACCTCAAGTTCTCTGTTCTGGCCAAGAGGTGCGTATTTATAGTTGTTAAAGGAACCTTTTGTAGTGAAACTTTCAACCTGTGCAAATGGTTTTCCAGCAGAGTTATAAAGCATCGCATCTTTGCCAGATCTGCTGTGTCTGGCATCAGTAGCTGCACTCTTATTCAGCATTATTTATTCCCCCTTTTCTTATTCTCCAGATGCAGCAACAATAGTGCTGAACTGGAAGTAGTAATTCAAATAGATGTGCTCTGCAGAATCCAGATCGATCACTTCGATATCAAATCCACAGGTATCTCCATCAGTAGTAACAGTTGTAGATTCAGTTACATTGCCGTACTGGATCTTTCCTTCTGCTTCCATGGCATTGCAGATACCCTGTATAGCTGCCATGATAGTGGCTCTTCCGTTTGTATCGTTATCAACCTTTCCAACCAGTGCGTCAGCTGCTGCATTTGCTCTGTTCAGAAGTTCATAACGAGTTTTGGTTCTACGGATTTTCTTCCATCCGCTGTCGTGGTTGGCATCCGGATGAACCAAGGTATTAACACCATTGTCAATCCATACAGCCCCATCGGAAGCCGTAGAGAGGACCAGGCAGCCTTTTTCTTCAGCTACTTCCATCTCTGTATTTGTAAGGATTTCATTCAGAACGCTATATCTGCTAAGAGTTGCGTGTGTCACGGACTGGTTCGCAGGAGTCGCAGCTACGATACCCGCGATATACGCAGCCACCTGATATCCTTTCAGCTCTTCATTGCCGGCATTAGCATTTGCATTCAGCGGTGCAATTACGTTTTCAGTATCGAAACTGGAGATTGATGTCATTCTGTCTTCCAGTGAAGAGGAAGGTTTTGGGGCAACGATTGCCATTGCGAAAGAGCTTGACAGATAAATTCTGTCAAGCCATGCTGCTACCAATGCATGGACAGCGGCATCTTCTGTATCAACACAAATGGTATTGATGTAGTATTTTTCCACTTCTTTTAATCCGGCACTGTAGTCTGCGGTTGTCACTGTCGGATCTGCGCCATCTGCGAAAGCGGACTGGCTAACCGCCGTAACAGTTCCTGATGCATCAGTAATATCGACTACAAAGTTCTTTGAGGAAGCGAATGCTTCTTTCAATGCAGTAGCCTCTTCTGTTCCTGCTGCAAATGTTACTTTTTCGAACTCAGAGCCATCCAGATATACGATGCACTCTTTCTTTGAGGAATCGCCAAGCTTCTCTCTGATTGTTGCTGTGAATTTTGCACCACTTGGATATTTTGTTGAGAGCTTTGCCTTTCCAGTTGCACAAGCAAGAGAGGCACTGCCAACTGTACCGCCGTTTCCTATTCTAACAGCGATAAGTTTGTCAGCGCCTCCAAAGAACGTTTCTCTTAATGCATCTGTGGTGCCGCCGGTGCCAAAGGTTTTTTCATATCCTTCAGATGCCGGAAGAACTGTAGCTTTTCCAAGTGGCCCAATCGAAGACCTGAAAAGCACTGCTACAATACCATCAATTGCTCCAAAGTTTGTTTCATCCCCTCTTTTCTGCACATTGAAGTATGCACCGGAACGGATTTTGTTTTCTCCAAGAGAAAAATAACCTGCCATTTATTTGACCTCCTTTTTCATGAATCTATCGATGATCTGTTTCGCTTCCGCAACAGTCATTCCTGTTTTTTTACAACCCTTAAAGGCTGCTACTGCACATTCGCGAGGAACTCCAAATACTTTTGCGCTTGCATTTTCAAGTTCCTGGATGGTGTACTTGTCAGCGGACGGCTGTACTGTTTGTGTCGCAGCCGGTGTCTTCTTGATATCTTTTTCTGCCATTACTTACTCCTTTCATGTAAGATCGTTGATTGTTACGCCTGATATACCAGGCTGCTTAAATGCGTCTTTTAAGCACGCATAATACCCTGTCAGAGACATCTGCCCCTCTCTAAGGTAATCAGCATTGTTGTTCATTTTCAGAGCTTTCACGACCATTGGAGAATCATCAAACATGATGATCTCTTCATCCTTCGCTAAGCTCTGGTGAAGTGCGGCCATCATCTTCAACCGCAATGACGGTTTCGGGCACAGGAGATGCACCGAAATAACTGCATTGAACCACGACAGGCTACTCCTGCAATGACCATCTGTGCTGTCAATTGATTTCAGTCCAGAATAGAAAACAGGAGTATCTGCCGGAATGGTGTATTCTGATAACTCATCAATTCCAAAAACTATGCATTCCGGGAAAAGCTTCTTAATATACCTGTTCAACGCCATAACAGGATCTGGATCCGTAGTTTCCTGTGCGGGGTATTCCAGAATATCGAACGCAATTTCTTTGCACAGCACTGCGTTTCCTTCCAGGATGTAAGGTTCGCTTCTGGCCCATGCAAAGCACATAGGCGCCTCCCCTTCCGGTTTCATCACCACGTCCTGAAGACAATTCCTGATAGCAACTTCCATCTTCTCTACTTCAAGCGGATCCATGATGTCGTACAATGCGACAGTAAGCTGGCCAGATGAAGACCGCTTTGTATCCACCTGTTTGTTGAAGACATAAGAAATCCTCGGATACTGGCTTTTCCCATTCCATCCCTCCTGCTGATCAGGAGGAAACTCTGTGTTAAAGATGGCCGGCTTATCTGCGTACTTTGACAGAGTTCCGTTCAGAAGGTTGTCCTGAGATAATCTTCTATACAGCAACTGATTCAGATCCATTTTCTACACTCCCCTCATACACGTTCACCGTTTCCATTCCGTCAGAAGAATATCTGATAGTCCACATTCCTTTTTCAATAGCCTCAGCCTGGATTGCGAAATGATTCTGGATATTCTGTGTTTCCGGAAGGAATAAAACTGTGATGGTGTCAGCAGTCACTTCTGTTACTATTCCAGACTGCGCTTTATCCCAGGTTTTATTTTTTGCCGAGATAAGAGATCCTCTTCCGATTTCAGCAAGATTTATAACTTTCTTTGTTTCTTCAGTCAGTAACATTTATCCTCCTAACTCCGAGAACAATGCCAGAATCTCCGGCATTGCAGTTTCTTTGATTTTTTCAACATAAGGACGGGCTGCCATTTTGCTTGTTCCATGTTCCAGGTATCCCGAGTAGTGCATTCCAGATTGGATTCCGAATATGCCATTTCCTCCACCGCCAGAACTGTACATATTCCAGTTCCTTCTCAGGTTTCCGCTCCTTACACCAGGTGGACTTCCAGGAGCTGAAGGACTTGGATTGGCCAATACTGTAAGAGCGGCATTCCTGAGTTCATTGGCACCCTGCATCATCTTTGCATCAACCTGTCGTTTGGCTTGCTCTACGCGGTTCTTTACTTCTTCCTGTACGGCTGCCGCTGCTGCCTCCGGACTCATTTCAGATCATTCCTTTCTTCAAGATAAGCAATGCCGGCAACCCCAAGGTCTCCGGCATTATCAACAGCAAGAACTAAATATGCTTTTTCCTCATATGCAAGAATATCTGACTTTTTGAGATCACATCTTCCAGATACCACAAGGGTATGCGTCAGGGAATGCAGTTTCTGGTCCCATAGGTGTTTTGTCAGCTCCCTCTCATTCGAAGTCGCCTGTGCAAGAATTCCATCCACTATAGTTCCCGTATCTTCATATGAGTTCTTTGCATATCCATCTACATTGTCCACATGCATCTTCAATACCCGGAAGCTCTTCCAGAGATTTCCCGGACGAAGGTACATTGCGTTTCCGAACATCATATGTCTTCCCCCTCTGTTTCCTCATGCGACATCATTCCGGCATAAAAATAAGGCGGTGTTATCCGCCCTGTTTCTGGATTTTCTGCCAACGGAAGAATTGCTTCGGCCGAAGCTGCACTGGCTTTCAAGTCTTTTTTCAGATCCTCATACATCTCTTTCCATAGTTCGGCACGTTCCCCCATGGATAAGGAGAGTGGGCCAACCTTTGTATCGGGTTCAAATGCAAACTTCCGCATAATGCTTTCAAGGCAACGAAGTTTTGCTTTTTTCCATTGCCTCGCCGTCGGAACCTTTTCCGGAATCACCGCATTGTATTCCTCATCGCAGAGCGCACAAGTCTTTTCTTTTCCCTCGACCATTACATCTCCGAGTTCAAAACGCATACGGTCTTTTCCGTATTCAGCAATATTCCCCGGTTCGTACTGATATGTTCCAGGCATCAGGCATCACCTGCGCTTTCCTCCAGTTCCCCAAGGCTCTTCGCCTTAGTTTCAGCTTCTTTCTTTACAGCAGTTCTCGAATCTACTGCATTCAGAAAGATAAGCACTGTATTATCCTCTACAGTGTCTCTAATATGAGCTACAGCATCCTTCTGGTTCATCTGCATAGTTTTTACTGCTTCCTGAAGCTGAGGCTCTGTAACGTCCAAATCGAAGCCCTTATCTCCTTTTACGATTTCGATTTTGAAGAATACTTCTCCGACTGATGCCACGCATTCCTCAAGTGTTTCAACCGGAATACCGTCACGAATCACAGTCAGCACTCCCATTTTTTCAAGAGCTACCGGATCAGCGACTGCTTCGACCGGGATTTCCTCTCCGATGAAGTATCGTTTTCCGCTCAGAGTGCATGGTTTATTTGCAACAAGCTTCATATGGCACCTCCTTAGACTGCAGATTTGTAGAATCTCGCCAGATCATCGGATGTCTTATGCATATCTGTTGCCATAAGTCCTTCCACGTATTCTGTATGTGTCCCATTCTCGCCAAGATAGTTCAGAATCGGAAGTATCTGTCCGTTTCCAAGCATATCCCATGTAAAGATGTAGCCGGCAGACGGTTCATCAATGCTCGGTGCGTTTGTGGCATAGGCAAGAAGGAATGCATCCGGATCTCCGATGTACTGCATGTTTTCATCTTCTCCCATGCCAGCACTGTTCATAATGGATTTAAGCACTACAATCTTTTCAACTCCAAACAACTGCGCAAGCACATTCTCTGTTACAGATGCCGGATTTGCGGTGCTTCCACCGTATTTAACCCTTTCGAGGATGCCCGGATGTACTTTCAGAGCATTAAATACATTAATACCAAGACCAAGGCGGTTCGGCATGCGTCCTGTCTGCTGATTCATGCTTGTCTTCTCGCTATCGATAAATGCAATAGGATCAGAGTTTGCATTGCTGAATTTAATGAACTGGTTTGTGCTCGGAGAGGTATTGTCTACTCCTTCAAGTTCATTCTTCCATGCGCCGGCTTTGAAGTAGCTTTCCGCAAACAGACGATCCTGATGGATATTTGCCTGTTCTGCAATGGTTTTTACTCTCTGCTGTTTCGGCTGCATTGTGGTTGGTCCCTGTCTTCTGCTGAGATCGGTCTGGCGAATCTGATCAATTCCCATGATCATCTGGTCTACCTGGCATACATAAGGTTTCATGCTCTCGCCTACTACTGTAGGATCAACTTTTCCATAAGCAGGTTTTCTGCTCCAGTTATCTCTCAGAAGATCTTCCTTGCTGAACTCATAGTAGTTGTCAGAAGAAAGACTTACCGGACAGGTTGGGAAAAGAGCCTTTGCGAAGTAGTTAGCTGCATTCTGGTAATATGCCAGAGCCATGTTTGTAAGTGCTGTATGAGGTCTGAATACGCCTTTTGCGATTTCAGACTGGATTCCTGCTGCTGTGTTTCTCATCAATATTATCCTCCTTTATCAAGATTATGCTTTTGCCTTCTGGTATTTAGAAAGCTGCAGTCTGCTGTAGCCTCCGGCAGATACATTGTTAAGAGCTACCCCGATCACGTAATCACCAGCTGCCGCAACTGCCGCTTTTCCTCCGGTGGTCGCAGTAACCTCCTGCCCTTTCTTGATCTCAGCGGAAGCAATGACGAATCCGATGTCCTTGATCAGGATATCAACGTCTTCACCCTTATTAACTTTTCCAGCTTCTACACCGGAAATGTCATTATATCCACCTTCGATAATAGAAACGCCAAGCAGAGGTGCTGTGCCATCGGCAGCGACAACCACATTGCCATCAGTATCGTATTTCAGAATAAGGTTACGGATGTCAGCAACATCTGCTCCTGCCTTTTCGGAAATAGTTGGTGACTGGTTGATCTGTGTTCCATTAAAATTTTTACCCATTATCATTCGCCTCCTTCTTAGTATCCGGCTTCGTCTTCATACTCAGCCATAAGCTCCGGATGTGCTTCCCAGGCTTTTGCCAGCGCCATGTTATATGGCATGGAAGGATCTTTTTCAATCAATCCCTTTGCAATCGTATCGATTTTTCCTTCTGCTGCAGACTTCTTGACTGCTGCAGTTCCGCCAGAGAATGATTTTCCGATTTCTCCAAATACGCCAGAGTTGTTGACCATTGCCACATTTCTGTCGAGAATGCTGATCATATCATTGTAGGCAGTTCCACCTGCACTTTTCAGTGTTTTCAAGGACTTAGCCAGTTCTTCTGGCTTCTCTCCAAGAACTTCGTACTTCTTAGCAACTGCATAAAGTTCTCTGTCTTCCGCTTCCTCCGCTCTTTTCTCGAGAGCTTCCAGTTTTTCTCTTACAAGAGGATGCAGTCCTTTGTAAATATCATCGTCTGTATTCTGTTCTGGCGGTGTAAAAGATTTCTTTGTATCTGTTTTCTTTTCAGCTCCATCATCATCGAGAACGTCTGGGTTTTCCTCTTTTTCGCTTTTCTGCGGTGCTTTCTTCTCGATAGACGGCTCCTCGTTTGTCTCTACGGCAAACTTTTTGATAAGTTCATCATATGCCGCTCTTTCCTCAGCAGACATTTTTGACTTGTCGATTTTAATCATGTCTTCCAATTCTCCTTTCGTTTCTACGGATTTCTGAATGATTTCCTCCAGATTGCTATGCGCTTTCATCACCATGGGAAGATCTGTTTCGTCAGGTGCATCCAGATTCTTTTTGATTTTTGCAGATGTTCCCCCAGCCCATCCGGGAATGTATTCCTTCATAGCTGTAGCGAACTGTTCAATGCTTGTATCCATTGCACTCTGCTTCCCGCTGCTGTCCAGTTCTGGGTCGCACAGGATTGAATTAAGTGAATTCTGCAGGGCGTAACATACAGACCAGATTTCATCCCGGATTGCGTCCATGCTCACAGCGTTGATCTGTTCATCAAATGTCGTGGCTGATTTCTGCACTTCTCCGCTAATCCAGTTCAGGAATCGTTTAAATAGTCCGATTTCCGGGTCTGATGTTTCCTCTGCTTTATTCTTGCCTTTCAGCAGTTTGATATCAGCTCTCTGATTTGCGCCTTCATCAACGAAATCTACTTTACCCACTTCCAGGCCTTTCAGTTTTGTTGCCACAATGCTTCCTCCTTTCGCTTTTATTTATCAAAAAAGCGCCCTTTGGACGCCTATTGATCACATTTATTTAATTCCATGCCACGCTGTCTGAAGCAGAAATCCTAAAAGATACCAGATCTTATCCTTTATCTTCTTCATACAGATTTCTTCTCCGAGCTTCTGGTCGTAATTCTGAGCATCTACGCATGCAGATGTTTCAATGATCTCAAAACCATTTCGAAGCACGCAACGAACCATTGTTGTCTTATAGCCTACGGTACTGGTTTCGATATAGCTGATAAAGTCATTCACCATGTGTTCTCCTATTGATATGCCAGATATCAGTTTCGGATTCTCCTGAACCTGCATATAAGACTTCTCGAACACATCTTTCGGAGACCAGCTGATATATCCATCCGGATATTTAACTACATATCCCGGATTGCCATCATCTGAACCTCCAAATCTTTTTCTTGCTTCTTCAATGGTATCGCAGGCACCTGTTTTTAATGCCTGTGCTTCTGCAAGAGTTGCTTTTTCTGCCTCAATAAGTTTTGTTCCAATATACTTATTCATTGTTTACTTTTACCCTTTCTGCTTCCCCTTCAATGGAGAACATGCTGTAAGTTCCATCTTTTACTTTCTCCCAAACATCCGCATCTGTAAGCTGGAATCCAATCCACCAGCCAACAGGGAGTGTACCTTCCGGGATTCCCATTGCCGCCATCTTCTCTTCCGTAAATACAACACTCTCGATCAGATACGCAACCCCACCCCTCTCGTGCATCTCTCCGCCTTCCCGGTAGAGATCAACGAACTTGTAAGCGGCGCTTTCAAGTTCCTCAGGCTCTATGATGTCGCCCTGCCAGTCTTCCAGCGTTTCTCCATTCTCAGCAATAGCAACACTGGCCCAGCCGAATGCCTGCATTTTTTCATTATTTGTCTTCTTTACCTGGAACTTTCTTTTTGTTACCTCCGGCTTGTTGTCCGGTTCGTCCCTTATTTTCATTATTTCATTGAATGTTTTCATTTTTCACCCTCACATACTTCACCGCACATTTACAGCGCGGGTGTAATGGTGGAATAGACGTTGTAATCTCTCTCCTTCCGGATACCGTTTTAAATTCATCATCCATTCCTATCTTAGCGCCTTCAAGAGCTGCACATGATGCGCACACATGGCCGTTCAAAGCTGTTGACCACTCTTTTTCCATCTCCGGAAGGTTCCCTGCAGTTACCGCTTCCCTCACAAAAGCATCTGCGCCATGGTTATAGGCTTGTGCTATTTCCGATCTGGCTATAGTCTCTGCCCTATACCGCTGCTGTCTTTCTGCATATTTTGAAGCAGCCTCCCTCGCTTTCCGCTCAATTGACTCAGGTTTCATTCTCGGATGATCCGTTGTCAGTCTTTCCTTGATGGAGTTGTAATATTTGAGATTCGCCGCAGCCTGTCTCTCTGTCAGTCCTATCGTTGGCCGGATATATCTTGCCGTTTCAACACTGCTCATATTAAGAGATTCAGCTTCAGCAATCAGATACCGAATTGCGCTCACCTGCTCATTACAACAATTTGTTATCAAATCTCCCGTATGATCAACAATCCAGCTTCGAACCCAGCTCTCAGAGCTTATTACATCTTCTGCTCCACAAAAGAGAGAATTGTTTTTCCACCCTTCACGAAACGCCTGTTCCCATACAGGTGTCATTTTTTCTGACAGCATCTTCGAATAATCCTGGAACCATATATCAAAAAGGCTTTCCGGATCTGTTTCTCCTATTACGAGTTCTCGCAGTTCTCTGTACAGCATGACTGCTGCCTGATCCTGCCAGAATCGAACAAGCCATCTTACTGGTTCATCAATATTTCCCTCGAGATAGGCGTCAAGTGCATCCAGTACTCTCTGTGATTCTTCGCTTTTTTTAACAGCCCTTGATCGTGGCCGTATTTTTCGCATCATCAAATCACCTGCCTAACCTTTTCTTGGCTTCCTCAGCATCTTGATTCTCTTCCGGATCCACCTCTGGTCCATCAGGTTCGTTTGCTGTCTTTTCCGGTGCTCTGCGCTGTGCTTCTCGCCGTTCATCTTTCTCTCTGGAATCTGGAACTTCCGTTCTTTCCGGCAGGTTTGCTGCCTCCCTGACATAATCTTCCAATTCTTCATCAGGTATCAAGATTCCCGTGCCGACCATATCCTTCAGGAATGTTGACAGTTTCGTGATATCCCGTTTGTCCACATCTCCATGGGCGAGTGTAGGATAGTCCTCAATCCCATCGAAATGGGAACCATTGATGTCTATCAACGAAGGAATGCCCTGGTTATTGAACGTCTCGCAAATAACATCTAAAAAAGCTCCGAGCGCAACAGAAAACAATTCTGTCTTGTCAGAGCTTAGTGCGAAGCTTCCCGTCTTTTCATGTCCCAACATAATAAAATCTGCAAGGACTGTCTGGGCAATCTTCGTATCGTATCTGTTTATGATTGCATTGGTGTCAAATTGTCTTGTGCCTCCGGTGCTCAGAAGTTCCGCTTCGTATCCATGCGGAAGAACAAGCCCTTCAGATTCATTTCTGCGAAGGTTCTTTACCATGGCAATAAGTGCTCCATTAATTTTAACCATGTCAGGATCGTGACTATCCCATATTTCCAAATCTTCAGGAGCATGAATAACTGGCAGACCTGCAAGATCTCGCTCAATTCCGATAGCTTCAATTTCCTGGATTCTCCGTTTAAAATACCAGGAGCGATATGCGTTTCTTAAAATACTCCGACCTTCCGGATTGTCTTTTACGCTCTCCGTTCGGAATAGCATTGCTTTACTCATCGGTATAGTAAACAGTCCATAATCCGGAGGCGGTTGCTGTGTCATTCCAATCAGATTGTCACTATCATCATATTCCCAGCGATACAAGGTATCCTGTGCTCTCGGAGGAAGTTTCTGCCAGCCTATCAATCCATCAGAGTATTTGCTTGATGATCTTCGGTTCTTTGTTTTACCCATTCGGCGCTTATATACAATCTCATGGAAACTCCAACCGTAAGGTAGGAATGACAGGATTTCCGAAATGGTATCTGTCCATGTGGCCTGCATGTCGCCCATACAGCTTTCAACAAACTCTGCAGCTTCTTTGTCTTTGGCACTGTCACCTCCCGGCTCTACATGCCACTCAACCTGCCGGATCATCATCTTAATTGCAAAAAGAATGGCTCCAACGGTATCGTCATTCTCTTTCATTTCTTTAAATACCTTTATCCCACGCATTCCAGACAGTTCCGGAAGAAATTCCTCATAAAACTGTCCTTCCCATCGTTTCTGTCCAATCCGTCCATACTCTTTCATCTTCATCACCCCTCTTTCCGGCTATATCAGCCCCAGTAATTGTCTTTGGTCAGCTCCTGTAATTCTTTGACTCCAGGTGCTGTGCCTGTGTGTTTCTTGATCTTTCCGAGATACAATGCCAAAGCAAGAGCATCTGCTCGGTCGGGGGAATCCAGCCCCCTTTTCTTCATTTCTTTTTTTGATTCGATTTCAAGCTTTCCGTTACTCGTCATTGTATATTTTCTGGAGGAAAGCTGGCCGATCGTCTGCTCATCGTCTTCAATTACAATTTGCTTGTTATCCAGAAGATCTCGCATGCTAGCCCACATGGCGGTGGTCAGGTTATTGTACTTTTCAGCTGCATCTTTACCTGCTGCCGTATCGGTCTCAATCTTTTCTGCTGCATTTATCGGAATAATCTGCATCTTATACAGCTTCTGTTCTTTCCGAACTTCCTTCAGACGGTCAGTAACACCTCCACCAAGACCGGTGTCATCAATCTGTACATACACCTTGCCTTCATACTTTGAATACTCCCTGTATATCTTTTTGAATTCCTTTACGATGTCACCTACAGTGGCCATCAGGTTCTGTCCTCGCCTGTTTCGGACTATTTTGCAATGACCATGATAATTACGATATATGATCGTTTCATCATCTCCGAAACGGGCCACATCTACCCCCAGTGATACAAACTGCATCCCAGCTGAATCATCAAGTTCTAGCAATTTATTGCTGCACTGCTCGATCAGGCTTAACGGAATAAATACATCATCTTCCTGATTCGGAAATTCTCCACGGACACGGACACGGACTACGTTTGAATCCCATCCATACTTCCTTATGAGCGAATCAATATTTTCTTTGTTTGTTCTACTGCTGTCTGCAGATGATACAGTGTGGCATTTATACAGTGCCCTGTCTCTGGTATGCGAATCATAGAATGTTCCAGATGTTCGTGTTGGGTTTCCACACAGAAGAAGTTTATTATTTGATCCGGATAAGGTACCAAGGATAGCCTCCATGATCGGATCCGCAACGCCGGAAGCTTCATCAACGATAAAAAGCATATTATCTTCATGGAAGCCTTGCATATTCTCTGGCTTTGTAGCAGTCCTAGCAACACCAAACCAACGCTTTTCATTGCCAACCATATAAACATAGGTCTTTGTCCATTTCAGAAGCATAGAGAGCAACTCAGACTTGCTCATCCACTTAGAAATCTCAGACCAGAGGACATCGTGCAACTGCTGTTTGGTTGGTGCTGTCGCAACGATTCTTGGATATGGGAAACAGGTTATGAACCAAAGAAATACTGCTGCCTCAAGACCAGTCTTTCCTACACCCTGTCCAGATTTAATACTGACCTTCGGGTTTGCCGCCAAATCTCTTGCAGCTTCCGCCTGCCATTCATCAGGTTCAAAATTGAGCACCTCCCGGAAGAACATTACCGGATCATTTCGCCACAGCGGTATACTTTCATCAAGGAATTCAGAGAACTGTATATCATCCATCTTTATTCTCTCCCTCCCTTGCTTTTACCACAGCTTCGGCCCATGCACGAACAACCTCATTGCCCTTGCTTTCTCCGGCAATCTTCTGCTTTTCAAGTCTCAGCTTCGCAAGTGCTTCAATAGCCTTGGTCTTCTTTGACTGTACAGTTGACAGCTCTTTTTCAAGTCTGGCGATCATATTGTCCTTGTTTTCCATCGTGGTTTGCATGTTATACATATCTCCCGGCAGACGTTCTTCAGCAGATATTTTCTTCTCTATGCGTTCTTCATAGAGCTGCTTGTCCTCTTCTGTTTTGAATGTCCTTTTGCTTTCGCTTCGGTTAAATCCATACAGGGATACTTCACCTTTCATGTTCCGGTATTTATTGATTGCAATCATGATCCTTCTTTCCCTCACAGCAAAGAGCTGAATCTGTTCGATCAGAAGCATTTCTTCATCCATCGGGATATCTTCGATCATATCTTTTTCAGACTCATCAAGGACATCCCAATATACAGAGGAATATGCTCCGTGTTTCTCTGCAATCTTATCTCCCGGTTTCAGTGGACCGCCCTTATTTCCAACTGCATTTCTGTTCCCAGGCTGTCCACCTTTATGGCGAGCGTTCGCTTTTTTCTTTTGCGAACGTTCGTTTTTCTTTCCTTTTGTCTTTCCGTCCCAATTCTGTGTTGATTTCCACCGCCGAACTGTGCTGGCCGGGACGTCCAACTTCTTGGCAATGTCAACAAGTTTCATCCCGTTCTTATACATTTCCTCAGCTTCAATGCTGTTGGGACTTCTTGCCCTTGCCAATGGACACCCCTCCCCTCCATCATCTTATTTCGGCATATGCAAAAGGGAGAGGTTGCACTCCCTCTCCCCGCTTTCTGTTCTATATGTCGTAGAACAATATTAAATTTTTGTAATAAATTCAGCTTTTGAATAGCCCGTCACCCCTTTTGTCATCATCTTCAAGAAGTCTTCTTTTGAAAAATCTGACAATCGGAAGATCTCCTCCGGTCTCATTCCAAGCTGTTTTCCGATTTCTTCAACTGTTTTGCCTTCGTCCATGAGTTCTTTAACGATTTTCTTCATAGGTTCGAGCAAATGGGTACCTCTTGCCCTATTATGGGTAACGGTACCGTAAATATTTTTCGCTTTATCTTTATGATCAACAATCACTACAAGCACTTTTCCCTCAAGACGTTCGTATAATGTCCTGCGATCATCTTCTTCCGAAGGAGGAACGTACTTCCAGTCAGGTCCTGCAACCGTCCATCTGTGGAATCCATCAATAATAGTACCGTCTGGTCTTACCACAATTGGCAGCGTCCATCCGTTTGTAAATATAGACTGTGTGAGCAGTTCCAGATTTTGTCTCGAAACTTTGTTCGGGTTGTAATCATTTGGTTTGATCTTATTCCTATCTACCCAATGCATGGTCCTAGATGGTGCTGACAGCTTATTGTCCATGGTGTTCTCCTTTCTTCGCATCGTTGATATAACGTCCATATACTCTCTGGTACAGTGCCCGGAATGCCCTCATTTTGGGATCTCCGGATATCAGTCCTTCGTATATGTGCTTGCAATCGGCCGATGTAGCTATTGCTGATACCGCCATAAAGAAATTACGGTATCGTTCTGCCACATGCCTTTTATGCGGAGTGTCGAAAAAAACGTCCATGTGATTAAAAAGATGTATCAGCTCCTGCCGATAATCTCTCTGCTCCTGTCCCTCTTCCGCCTCTTTCCTTTTTCTGGAACTTCTGCCGAACATCTCGCTGTCCCAATACAGGGCAGCCAGATAAGCGTTCGGTTCTCTTCTGATGATCCGTTCCATAAGATCTGGATAATACTCATTCATCTTCACAAGGCTTCTTGCTGTATCAACAGAAAAGAACTGGGATACTCGCATCTGCCTTTTACTGGATCCTGACTGCCAGAGGAACAAATATATCTCCGGGATATCTACATGATTTCTCAGAAGGAAGAGCCAGACATCATTGTCCGTCCAATCATAAATGGGAAATACCTGCTTCTTTGCAGTCATTTTGTTTCCTGCTTTTGTCATAGACGCAATATTCTGAAGCCTCTGTACAGATTCCGCTGTACGGATACCGACCATTGTAATTCCTGATACGGTTGTCCTTGGCAGGAAATCCTGATAAGCATCAATCCTTGGACGTAACAGTTTATGGTTCCTTATCGCAAAGGAAGGCGGCTGTCTTACCCATACGTCTTGTTTTGCGGAATCCCAGCAGATAAATGTTTCATCATTTGACAGTTCATTGAAGCAGTTAAAATGTTTTACTTCTACGCAATACCATTCAAACTTTGCTCCCATCATCATAAAGATGCGCCGCCACTTCTTTGTCATATCCTCCATGCAAGGAAAGATTGCTTCTTCATCTATAAACTGCACTGTAAGTTGTTTCATGTCAATCTCACCTCGATTGGCCAGATTGACCATCAGCTGCGCCACGCATAAGCTGTCCTTTCCCCCACTGAAAGAAAAGAACACTGGTAGCCCGTTTCCGAACACGTTTTTTATCCGGATCTCTGCAGCTTTCACAACATCGATATTGGCTTCACAACGTTTTACAGCCATATCTTTTCACCGCAGTTCGGGCAGATAACAAACTTCCGGGTTTCTGTTATTTCCGGTTCTGTTTCAGTGGTATTCTGCCTTTCCGACGATTGGTTGTCTGAAGTGTTCGGATTTTCCGAACTGTTCTCTGAATTATTGTCAGATATTTCCGCTGCTGCCGCTTTCTGCTCCCGTTTCTCATTGGCTTCCTTTATCTTCTGGATCTCTGATTCGTCCAATGTTCCATATTCAGAGATTTTCTCAGTTACTTCGTCTGCATCCGCGACCATCTGCTGTAATATTTCTTCATCGTATCCCGGAATGTCCAGATCGCCCTGCAATTCCTCAAGAAACTCATTCAGTGTATCCAGATTATCAATTCCAAGAGCATAAGTCTTATTGTCGGCTATCATAAGCTTCTTTTTATCATTTTCAGAAAGTTCCGTTTTTACATATACGGATGCCTCCTGATAACCAAGGCTCACCATAGCCTCATATAAGCCGTTCCCGATCAGAATCACATTATTTTCATCCACAACAAGGGCTCTGGTCTGTCCAAACTTCTCAAGGGAGCGTTTCAGTTCCCTGATCTGCTGTTCAGAATGAATTCTGACATTTTTCTCTGGATGTTTAAGATCATCCAGTCTCTTTTTAATAACCTTCATTTTGTCCTCCATTTCTGAAGGGCAATGGCCTCCGGCTGCAACCGGCTATTTGATAGCTTTTAAAAAATCTCTGGCTCCCTCGAAATGCTGTGCCGCATTTTCAACTATGGTCTTATCAATGTCGTAAACTTCTTTCCAACCCTGCTGTTCTGTCTCCATGTACTGTCTGGCAGGCCATGGATGTGTACCGCATAAATATCCCTTCTCCCAGTCATATATAGGCGGGAGCTTCACATCATAATAGTGAATGTATGCAAGGATATCTTCGTGCCTCCACTCTGCAAGAGGGCTGTATCTGGTGATTCCGGCTGAATTAGTGTAGATATTATCTTTTCCAACATAATTGCCGTCTGCCTTTCTGCGTCCGAGCAGGAGTATTTCCAGCTGATGTTCTTTATAATATCGCGCCTGTCCCCTGTGCTGTACGATATGGAACCACTGCGCTGCCTTATTGCTTTTATCCGGAAATAACATATCCGGATGCTTTTTCAGCCATTCCATGTCCTGTCCGGTATTGATAATCTCAAGGCCAGAAGGTTTATTCTGCTCTATCCATGCAATAAATGCCGGATATTCCAGATTACACCTTACAAGGACGCTCTGATCAATGCCGGCTTTCTCGCATATCTCTCCAAGTACCAGTGAGTCTTTTCCCGCACTCCATGCATAGGCTGCCTTTTTCCCCTTGCATTTCTCTTTGATGTCTTTCACTGTCTTTTTCACAAGGGAATCCAGTTCTTTCTTTGGCACCGTCTCTTCAATGTGATCAAGCGCATTCTTCCAGTCTTCATTATTTCGAACGGATTGTTTTCTACCGAGCATAGTGTCTCTCCTTTCCGGAAGCAGCCAAGGCGATAAGTCCGCTCAACAGGACTGTCAGCAAGCTTCCCAGTGTTTTATATGGTCCACTATTCAAAACGCTGCCGTAGGCGAATACAGGAAGCCCTACAGCCAGTGCAGCAACCACACCTGTGATAATCCCTTTTGCATTCAGTCTTACCCCTTTCAGTGTCATGACTGTTGGAAGTAATGTTGACGCCCTCAGTGTGCCATAGAACAAAAACAGATGTGTCACTGTAATTCCCGGGATATTTGCAATCAGAATGCCAGCGATCAGAAGCACTGCCATTGCAGCTCTGGTCTTCCTGATGTCTTTTCCTCCTGCAATATCTGTCGTAAGCGAAGATACTGCGCACAAGTTGCTATCCACTGTAGACAGCAAACCGGAAACAATCATGAAAAGGAACGGCAATACTGCCCAGGACGGGAAAAAGTGGCGGATCAATTCAAAATTGATGATTCCAAGGTTCTGTGCCTGATATCCTGCACCGGCTCCCATAAATCCAAGAATTCCCATTGACAGTGGAACCACCGCAAAAAGAACTGCTCCAAGAAGAAACGCTCTTCCCAGCTTCTCTTTTTTTACTGCAAATGCCCTCTGCCAGAAGCTCTGATCTCCAAACGGCCCGGATAAAAGTCCTATCGTTGTCGGAAGCCCAAAGGCTAAGAAAATCTCTACTCCTTTTCCAGAAAAGAGCGTTGTACAGTCTCCTGATATACCACTCAGGCCCTGTATAATGCCCTGTGTTCCTGTATTTCTTACTCCGAATATTACAAATAGGCTACATGCAACAAGCATGAATACCATTTGAATAGCATCTGTAAGCATAGATGCTTTAATTCCAGAGAACAGAGAATAGGAAATTGCTATACAAGCGAGCAAAATAGTCATGGTTTTGAACGAAATTCCTGTTACTGTACTAAGGATCTGGCTTCCCGCAAGAAGCTGAACTCCTGTTGACAGAACAGACAGTCCGATCAGCTGAAACAGGTAAACCCTTTTCACTCCATCGGATTGGTATTTTTCTTTCATGTAACCAGACAGTGTCATTCCCTCTGGCATTTCCTTCCGGATTTTCTTTGCAAAGGGAATGAATATCACCAGACAAAGGGCATTCGGGACCAGAAACCAGAACAGGCCAACCCAGCCGGTAGAATATGCTTTCTCAGTTGATACAAATAATGCCGGAGCCCAGATCCACGTTGCCGCAATGCTGAGAGCCGACATCAGCCAGTTTTCAGAACGGCTTCCAACACAGAAGCGTTCCACATTTTTTTCTTTCTTTGTCAGGATCACTGTTGCCAGGATCATGATAACTGCATATACAAATAATATTGTTACTCCATTCATGCGTAATCTCCTCTAAAATATTTTAAAGGAGCATTCCCGTCTTTCTATCCTTTCCTCCCTCCCAAGATTGCATTAAAAAAGCCACTGGTTTTTTCCCAGTGGCTCATGGCTTTTGATTAAAATTTTACTCGCATATCATACACCATTTTCGTTATTAAGTCAATGTTAAGTTAACAGATTCCGTTATTCTGATTTTATTAAAAAAACTTCAGACCATCAATTCCGAAAAACAGCGAAGATAAGCGCTCTTTCGCAATTTTGATATCTTCGTAAACAGTGACCTTGCTGACCGAAAATTTTTTTGAAATTTCTGCAATTGTCATTGGCGTCTTTGATATGTAAAGGGCTTTAATAATCTTATAGCGTCTCTTATCTTTTTCCGATAATTTGCTACAATAGATACGGTATACATCAAGCATTTTGTCAATATGCTGTACCATGATAGCGGTTCTTTTGGCCGAAGTTTTGATGCTCTCCACTATGACCTTATCATCTTTCATGGTCATGATGTCTTCCAGCACCTCTGTAACCTCCCCTTCCTTGGACTTGTAGACGGCATTTTCGTAGCTCGCCTTTAAAGTTCTGTAATTTCTAAGGAGTAAATCAGTATTATGCAAACGACGATCAATCTTCTCCTTCTCGCTTTTTCTCTGCCCTACCATCATTGCATCAGACGCAACCTGTGCGCCGGCAAGGGCAGCCTGCTGAATCATTGCATCAATTTCCTCTTTTGTCAGTGCTACGAATTGTACTTTTTTCTCTGTGTCCATGCCATACCTCACAAATATTTCTTTCCTGTTTCCGGATCCTCAAATCGAATTCTGTCGCAAAGTTTAAAATTAAATCCTTTTGCCAGACGTTTCACCATCTTTACGAACATATCTGCCTCGTTGTCTCTCCGCGTCCAGTCAGATCTGAAAACCTGTGTCTGCGGTTTTGATGCAGAACAAATCGCATCATGAGCGGTCTTATCCTTACACCCGCTGGCATTATAAAGTGTTCTGTCCATGCTGTCCCTCCCTCGACCTTTTTAAAAATCCGCTTTTATATCCTTCCCATTGCTGATCGGTCATTTCCGGTCCCAACAAATCCCTCACAGTGTCAAGTGCCTGCTTTGTTCCACAGTCAGGACATATTTCTGTTTTCCTATCCTTTCTCGACACTGCTGGTCTGGTGCCGTACTGTTGCCCGCATTCAGGGCATATCTTTCTTATCGCCATTGTCCCCACCTCCCATATCCAAAAAATCCTCAATGTTCATTTGCCCAGGTACTCTGTAGTTTTCCCAGTCAACAGGGTTTCGGTAATAATGTGCAGTCAGGCTGTTCCAACATTCCGGTCCATATCCCCTTTTGATGCTTTCGGGATCCGTCAGTTTCTTTCCGCACTTCTGGCATTTGCTGTACATATGGGCTTCCTCTCTTTACTCATCTGCATATGTTTCATACTCTAATCGAGATATTGGAATTACCTTTTCTTCAGGCACATTACACATATCCGCAATGCTCTTTTTCTGTTTGCTCGCATATTCTTCAAGATCGATACTTTTCGCATTGACGTCAACATCCAGTTTCATATAACTATCATCATAATTATATAATTCTGCGTCCAAAATCTTATAATATGTGCTGATACTACACTTCATTGCTTTTCCTCCTGCTTTTCTTCTTCTCTTTTTCCGCACATCAGTTCGATAAGCCATTGTTCCTGTTTCATCAAATACTCATACTTCCACTGGAGCAATGCCTGATCCAGAGCATGATCTGCTATATGAAGCTGCATTTTCACAGAATAAATTCTCATTCTTGTTTCATCGATCTGTTTCTGAATCCTCGCACAAAGCTCTCCGTACTTGGATGCTTCACTTTCTTTTCTCACTCTTTGTACTGCTACCGCGCACCATAATGTAAAAAACACTCCTACTGTAGCAGCTCCTGCAATATAAAATAATACATTTCTCATTTATTCACCTTCTCTCTTTACCAATTCATCAATTTCATGTCCTATCGGTTTCCATAAATGCACCCAGCCTTCAGCTCCATTTAAATTTGCATATTGATACTTCTTTATGCTAAACTTGTGCTCTACTTCTTCATCTCCAAAGAAAATATCCTTTAATGCACGCATATCGTTCCCTGTTGGAAGAAGGTATTTATTTTGTGAACCAGGATCTTGCGGGGAGGCTGCTACGTGTTCATAACCATTCACACGTTCCCATATCACTCTACAGATTCCACAGTCCGGAAGCCCAATCTCTGCTTCATGCACCGGAAACATTGTTTTGTGATTCCGAATGCAACGATTTTCCAATATTTTTTCTAAGCTTTTCAAATTACTCGCCTCCCACTATTTTTTCAAGACACTCATTCCATCCATCTTCGTATCCAATTTCATACCCCGTTGCAGTTTTCGAAGCTATATGGCGTTCCGGAAGTGGTATCAACGGGCACCAACCCGGCCTACAGCGAGCATCTTTATTCATCCTATTTGTGAGACCACATGCATAACCATAAACTGTATACCCTTTCTGGCAGAAACATTCTCCACAAGAATCCGGTGTGTCAAACATTATTATTGATTTATCCATCTTCTTCCTCACTGAATTTGAATTCGACATTTTCACTGCTATCAACACCAAACTGTCTGCATTTTGCCCTCGTTGATGTTCCTCCAGAATGTGATGTGCGAAACAAAAACAGTTCCTGGACAATATGGAAATACGACATGTTATAGCAGAACTTTTCTTCTTCACTCAGCTCTTCTATTGCATTTTCTCCATGTACCCATCTGTACCATTCTTCGAAACATCCGACCAACTCCTGCATGAGAGAAATACAGTAATGTAGAATGTACTTTTCTTCATGGCTTTCAAGCTCTTTGTCTTTGCAATCCCATTTTGTTTCCCGTAATATCTTCCATAATTTTTCTACTTCCGGGGATCTCCACGCAACCATGCAATATGTATGTGCGTCTTCTGAGTAATGATAATGATTTCTCTTAAGATGTTCCCTGGCTTCTTTCTCTGTAAGAAACATCGTGTTTGGGTACATAAATGGTCTGATTGAAATACCAATTATCATGGTATCATCATGTCCATTGTTGGCAAGAAATTCATTCACTTCCTGCGTTGACAAATCATCATACTCTTCTTCTCCATCTTCCGTGTACGTCAGTTTAAAATCCCATGTATACCCTGTTTCAATTTTGCAGCCTCTATCGATATTGCAGTCTGGCAAGATGTTATCATTGAGATACTTCACCGTTTCTTCCGTTGTGCTTGTAACTGTGCTTCCATCTACTTGCAAGCACAGCTCGTCCGGATCCTCATTATTGATCACTCTCTCGCTACCTTTAATAACCCAGAAGCGAGGATCCGCTGTTCCTGTTGTGTCCTGAGTATTCATTTCAAGCTGCAATTTCTTCAGAAATTCTATATCTTCCTGAGAAATATCTCTTTTCTCCGTTGTATCTTCATGATACTGCAATGTTTTATGGAATATTGCCATCTTAATTCCTCCTCTCAACGCCCGCTCCGCAGCATGCAGAATAGTAATTCTGTCATAGACTTCGTTCTTATCCCCTGTCTGCAAGGCAATACAATTTCCAACTTCCAGTTTCTATCCTCGCTTAATGGTGTAGGATCATTGAATTCTTCCGTTGCTTCTCCCCAAAACGGAATAGCAACCATAATGCCATAATAAGTTGATGAATCCGGGTGCTTTTCACTCATGTAATTAGCAAATTTGCCGCTCCGGAAATCTGGCAGAATGTCTTTGTAACATGCCATCGTAGTTACAATGTAATTCTTTTCCCCGAAGAAATTCAAGCCATTACCGCTATAAACATCCTCTTTGCAGCTCTTAATTTCATAGCAGGTGAATATGCCTTTTTCTATTCCTGACACAGAGCATTGATTCGCCGGAGAAAATTCCATGTAGTCCACCCGCCTTGCCTTCGGTGTCCATGGATCAATACTAACCTCGCTGGCCCAGTGCGAGCCAGCCCCTCCGAGGCGAGTATCTATAAGTAATTTTCCAAGGAATTTGGTTGTTTCAGTTCTTGTCATTTTCTACCTCATATTGGGTTTCTTAACCTTAATTGTTTCTTGCAATTCAGGTTTTGTGGTGTTGTTTTCTGCCCACATGCGAAGCTCTTTTGCTCCTGGATTATTCTTCTCGATACCATCTGCCAAGTTGTGCAGGACCATAGAAATAATTCCGGCGTCTGCAGTTGCATACGGCGTAAGAGCTTTGATGATATTGTTACTGTAATAACTCATGCCCTCACTAAGCATTTCTGCCCCTTCTTTGTTTTTTCCTTCTTGAACCATTTTTCTGGCTCTAAGGACATAACTCTGCATGCGTTTCTCCTTAATCTTCCTCATTTCTTTACCACCTTTATCTTTTTTCTCAAACGTTCAGCATGTTCATTTGTTACGATATAATTTTTGCACTGCTTGCATCTCATATCTTTATTTTTTAAGTCCCCATCATAATATCGACATTCCTCACAAACATAGCAAAATATCTTTGCTTCTCCTGCCATTTTGCCCGAACTGTATAGATTATTCGCACAGTGATTGCAAATACAGCCACCACAGGGAAATGCATATTCATGCCGTTTCATGAATCTTCCCTTTCAGATAATCTTCTATGCTCATCTGTCCCATTTGTTCCCACGTTTCAGTTTCGATTTTACATTCTAATAATGCATCTTGATATCTAACTCCATTGTTTTCAAGATTCATACAGATTTTCCAATGTTTCGGATGTGTTTTCGCCATTCTTTGAAATCTATTCGGGCATTCCTCCATATGTGCTCCGAATGCACAGAACATGCAACCAGTTCTCTGTTCTCCTGTAGTGTAATATAACCCGCTTGATGATTTCCGTATATCTCCATAAATTGAACATATTTCCACATCATTTTCCACAATGTATCTGAGAACATCCTGTCTGTTCCATGGTCCGAGTGGCTGACTTTTAATCGTTTTGCCGTCATACACATTGCAGCCAGTATGAGCATATAAACGTGCGCGCATAAAGCCTTCGTCCTGTGTTGTACCTACGTATGGAACGCGTCCTGTTTCTTTGCCGTATTTTGAAAACGGATTCTTTTTCATGATGTCACAACACTTCTCACTGGTATCAAACTTAGTCTCTAAGAGGTAATGCCATTTCTTTGGAAGTACTCCGAATTTTCCTCGCTCATCTCCATTTAAAAGATAATTTCTATACCTGTTACAAAGATTTCCGTGTCTGAGTTTTCTGATTCTTGCGGCGTTCTCCTTTGATGTAATAGGAAATCCATAAGTTTCGACAACCCATTTGAATGTAGCTCGACTACCGTCTTTTCTCTGCGGATAAATTTCCAAAAACTCTCCACTGGCTTTTCTGGCAAATCTCACAATCTCAGGAAATTCCAAACCAGTATTCGAGAACACTGCTGGTACTTCTTTTCCGACAGTTTTGCGGATCATATGAAGCAGAGCTGTACTATCAAGCCCTCCCGAATAACTTAGATATACTTGTCCATTCCAGTTGTCATACCATTCACGAATTCTTGTTTCAGCAAGTTTGGTTTTTATCTCATACGGAAGAAATTTTCTTTGAGAAAACTGCCACTCATTCAATTTCAAATCATCTTCTTTTATGAACATATCTCCATTTTCTCCTTGCTTCCACTCTTTTCATTCGGTGAAGTTCGTTCTCCAAAGCATTCATCTGTTTCTGCAGGTCATCCACATCGACCAACAGGTAAAAATCCGGCTGGACCAGTCTGGTCGGGCCTACATTCATATTCATCTCTTTGTGCAATTCCTTGCACTTGTTTTCTCTCTCATGCACTGCTTTATATACTTTCATCATCCACACCTCTCAAGAATTTCTCTACAAACCCGGTCATATTCCAAAAGTAATGTAAGATCTTTCGTTCGGCTCAGTGGCCGGTCTACAACTTCAACGTAAAATTCTTTCCGGATCATCTGGCCGTAGCTCGCAGAATTATAAACATCCTGCTTTTTGCAGCTAATCAATTCAGCTACTTCGGATCCAGTGATGGAGTACTCCATCACTGTCCCATTCCTTTTGCATAAGTTATATAACGCCTTCGCCATATTAATCACCCGTAATAAATTTCGCTGCATCCATCATCGGAAAACTCAACTTCTTCCAGCTCCCAACCATCGCGCTGGAATTCTCCTCGATATGCTTTTTCGTAATGGTTTTTTACGATTTTTTCAGCCTCTTGCATGTCTTTTGCTTTAACAATTCCGACTGTAGTTTCGCATCGGAATCCATCATGCTGATAATATCTATACAAATTCATTTATTTCATCCCCTTTCAGCTGTGCGTGGCAATAAAGTTTTCCATCACCCGTCTGTTTCCAGTAGCAGCCACCTGTGCTCTGGTTCGCTCATACGGGCTGAGAGGTCTTCCAGATGTTCCCCTGGTTCCTTCTGCCGGAAGAAGTCCCTTCCGGCGAAGATTTGCAAGTTCCTCTGGTGTTGCATCTTTGATATCTTTTACTGATATAATCTCGATCATATTTAAGCCTCCCTTATCGCTACTGGAAGCACCATGGCTTTCATGTCGCTGTCCTCTGCTTCCACAATCATCGGTGTTCGTGGGCTGGTGAAGCCCAGTGCAATATTGTCACAGGTGAAGGCTTTCAATGTTTCCAGGACCAGTCTTGAATCGAATCCCAACCGTATGGATTTGCATACGGTTTCCTGAAGCGGTACCTGTTCCTGATAGTCTGCCAGCTTATCCCGGATACTGATATTCAGCACATCGTCTTCTATCTGGAATACTGCCGGCTGCTTTTCTTCCGTACACATCTTTGCCCTGGTCATTGCGCCGATCAATGCAGTTCTTGATGCACATGTATTAATCTCGCCTTCGGTAAACATTTTCTGATAAGCAAAGTATTTTCCTTCAATCAGTCTTGTGTAAATGGTATATTCATCAGACTTGAATACCGCACTGTTTTTGGTATATGTAAGAGTCACATCATCAATCACGCCCATGGAGATTAACTTCTTGGCAGTTGCCTTCGGCACGATCAGCTTCATGTCCTTTGCGCCTTCTGCTTTAACAGAATCTACTGCGACTACGTGCCCGTCCAGTGCGGCAAGGGAAACTCCGCTGTCTGTACCCTCAAAATAAATTCCGGTCATCTGTGTATTCGCACCGCCGTCAGCTGCTGCATAAATAACATGACCTATAGCCTCCATGATCTTTTTACCATTCAATTCCACTCCATCCGCTTCCGGATCCTCTGTAATATCAAAATTGAATTCCTCCGGAGGGTAACTCTGGTATTTGTTTTTAATTGCTCCTATCTTGATCATAACTACATTCTTGTCGGTTGCGCTGATGTCGATTTCTCCATCCGGAAGATTTTTGATCAAGTCAAAGGCTTTCATTGGAATAATAAAATAACTGCCTTCTGAGGCCTCTAATTTGACCTTCATTGTAATCTCGGAGTTGGAGGCGATTAAATACCCGTCCTTTACCAGAATCCCTCCCAGAGCCGGAAACTGGTCGTTCTTCTGCACAATACTTTTTAATTTATCAATAACTCTGGCGATCTCATACTTCTGTACTTTCATCTTCATTCCTTTCCCGGAGAACAATACCATCGAGGTACTTCACCACTCCGTTTGAATATTTGATCCTGTAAGGTTCCAGTTCTTCCCGGTTCATGTACTTGTGTCCGTAAATCTTCTTCATATCCCGAAATACCACCCACGGAACCCGGTAGAATTCTTTAAATTCCAGAGATACAACCAAAAAACACATTGCCCCAAGCTTCATATACCTTTCAAAGCACGCCTGCTGTTCAGTGGTTACTACGTCCCTGCTAATCTTATCTTTGTCCGTATGCTTTGCATCAAACAAGATCATGGTTGAATCCATGAGAATTCCTTTGAAATCAGGCTGAGCCTGTTTAGTGAAACAGCAGATGAACTGCCCTCTGTTCCTGTCCATTGCCTTCAGTACCTTAAATGCTTCCGGAGTTTTATCAACTGCTGCAATTCCTCTTTCTTCATAGAATCTGGATGCCGCAATTATCATTCCCTCAAAATGTTCCCCGTTAGATCTGCTCTGCAGACCTCTTATCGAACGCTTATAAGTATCCATTTTCTTCCGCTACCTTTATGAGTTTGTTTATTGTTACTGCTCCAATTCCCGGAATCTTATTCAGCTGAAGGAATGCGATAAACTCCTTTGCTCCCTCTCCGGTTTTTGGAACACTGGCTTTTCCACAATTGAAGCCCTCACTTCGTGCTTTTTCCACACGATCTTCCACATAATGCACAAGCTGTTCGTCTGTCTTCTTTCTCATTTCCACAGCTTTTTTATGAATAAGGTTTTCATCAGTTGTTCTTCTACAGCTTCTCTTTGCCATCTTCAATCTCCTTTTTATTTTCCAGGTCCGGCACCGGTATATTGTGACTAGTCAGCCATTTCGCAAAGCAGGAATGACACATATGGCCAAACGATGTCGCCTTGCCGCCCCTGACCGCTCTTGCTGTCAAGGTAACCATCTTGTTTTTATCTTCTGTCTTTCCGCACAACATACAGTTGCCACTGAGTTTTTTATTGACTTTCTCGCTTCTTTTTCGAATCTGCAGTTCCTTCGGATAATCCCTGCGCATATTCTTCTCGCCAACTATCGGAATCAGGCTGTCTTTCATAAATACCGGTATCTCGTTGTAATCAGCTTCTACAACAATTCTCTTAATCCATTCGAACTCAGGAATCACTTTCTCTTTCCTGTGTCCTGTCTCGGCACCGATAATGATCCAGTTCAAATATTTCAGTGCAGAAATGTTTTCGTCTATATCTTCAAGCAATGGCTCTATACTGGCGAAAGTGTTTAGCAGGGTTGGAAGCTGGTATATCCGTTCCATGTCCTCACTATTCGTCACAGTTGTTCCATACCACATATTTTCTTTTCCGTAAGGTACACCGTACTGGGTGTACCTTTTCGGATTCTTGGTAAGAAACAAGTAATTGTGCTGAGGGTGTTTTTCGCAAATACCAAGGATATCGTCTATCCAACTGTCCGGCACCCATTCGCCAAATATATCGGCCATTGCTCCAACAAACACATTCTGCCCCTGTTTCAGCTTGTCCAGTGTATCGTATCTGTATCTGTGCAATGTCGGTTCAAATCCAAATGGATATATGACAGGCTTTCCATCTTCATTCATGAACGGCTCATCCAGAACAAACAGATCTCCCTCTATTCGATATTGCCCTGTCTGGAGCATATTTCGTTTCATGTTTCCGCAAAAACGGAGTGACATCTTGTCGGCGTAGCAGTAAGAACAGCCATGCCGACAACCGGTGATTGGGTTCCATGTGTGATCACACCATTCAATACCGCTCTTATTCATTGGCCAAACTCCTTTCTGCATGTTCAAGAATTCTTTCTTCTTCCCACTTTACTTCTGAAAAATCAATTTTCTGGCCACACTCGCTACAGTATTTCGGTTGATAGTTCGGTCCGGCATTTAATATATTCTGGCACCTCGGACAGTAGCAGGGCTTATATTCTACGCATACAAGACCGTATCTCTTGTAAACCCTCGTCTTTACAACAGGTTTCCTGGCTATGAATTTCATCATTCCACCTTCTCTCCGTATTCGATCACATATTCGTACTGAGCCGACTTTCTGTTTTCGCCTCCGGGAACTTCTTTTCTGACAATCTGAACTGCATATCCTGCTTTTGCCAGCATGGAAACCATCTGTAATCGGTCTTCTTCGTTCCATTGAACACTTCCTTTTCGAATACTTCTAATGCTCTGTTTTGCCATTATCCGCACTTCCTTTCCATCTTTTCTTCCCGTTCTTTCATCAACTTCTCAAACGCAGCTACGAAAGCTTTTACCGATGCCGGCATCCCACAGTTGTGGCTTCCCCTGCACTGGATCACGCGACCATTGTTATATTCCATTGTGAAATATGGTGTATCAGGTTCTTCCACTCTGCGCACAAAGAAGATGTGTGTCTGCCCTTTGGCCACTCGGTCAACGTAAGTTCCAACGCAATGGTGAAGGGCAGCTCCTTCGTTCTTGATTTCCTGTGCATCTCTTGGCACTCTCAATATCAATCCTTTTCCTTTTATCAGGAAAGCGTTATCTATGCCGGCATTCTCTTTGAGCATTTCTTCCAGAAGTTTTTTCATGACCTCAGCCTCTCGCTTTATCCGTTCTTCTTCCCGGCGTTTCTTTTCTGCGGCCTTTTTATCTTGTACTGCCTGATATTCCGCAGCTGTCCTGTCATGAACTTTTTTGAAATTCTTCGGGAAATAGAAGAACATATTGGTGAGATCATATTTCAGTTCTTTACACCAAGCCAGATAATCCAACCAGTCCTTGGCACAATTCTGCAAACGTTCTTCCCTGATATCCGGTCTTTCTTTGTGCTGCATATAAGAATATCTCCAACACCCTCCACGCTCTCCTACTCGATAATCGGAACCTTCGCACTCGATATATCTGCAGATCTTATGAATCGTTGAATGTCTGTTTTCTTTCCGTATCAGCGTTGTATTGCATCCAAAGAGTTTATAGAACCGTTCCAATTCTTCCGCTTTCAGGTTGTATCCAGAACTTTGTGCTTCCTGCAATAATCTCAGCTCGTCGATATTTCCATCAATAGACTGCAGTACTCGTGTGTTCTCCTTTGTAAGGCCAAGGATTCCAAATATTGTTTTTCCATTTTTTCTAAGTCCCCTGACCCCATTCCGGCTTTCATATCCAAAGGCACCATCGTGATACTCATTGATTAGATGCGCGGCCAATTTATACAAGCCCATTTTTATAAACCATTCAAGCTGCGGAAACTCCCTGTATCTGTTGATTGCCTTTGCATAATGTATCTGTTCACTTGGTCTATTCTCCGCCAAAATTTCCAGCGCCGAGTATTTCATCGGAGTATCTTTCCATGCTTCCGGCAGGTTTCCGGGATATAATGTGCAGTATAAACTTGCTCTGTATCCTTCATCTGTGCACCACCGTACAATACCAGTCTGTTTATACTCTCTGTATTCATAACTGTTGGTGCATGGTGTCCCGTTCGGTGCAAATTTGTAAAATGTCCTTACAAGCTCGAATAATCCATCATTTGTCTTTCCATCCGGTTTTACTTCTCTATGTGCCGTAAAATACCGCCACAGAAATCCCTCTTCTCTTGGCTCAATGAATGAAACCATCCTTTCGTCCCGTATATGCATCGGCATCCTGCCTCTGGCTTTAATGGTGACTGGGCTTCCGCAAATCGGGCATACGCCTTTTTCATTGTTTCTCAAGCGAATTTCCGTTCTGTCTACCAGTGTCACACCATTGCAATGAGTGCAATGCACAAGAGCCTCATTCTTTGATCTTGTTGAGTAAATCAGATATCTGCTGAATGACATCGCCTTTTCTGATACCCATTTCTTGAAGTCTTCCGGAATTTCCTTAACCGTTTCCATGACTGCATCAATAGGATTTGTCTCCTTGGCATGTTTTTCATCAAGACGTTTTTGTCTGACCATGTCCTGAAAACGCTCCACCGCTGTCCAGTCTCTTGCATCTTTCTCTGTGCTCCATTCCTTGAAAAAGCTGCGCATACGATCAATGTCTGCATCCGTCCAGAAAAACATATTCGGCGTCCATCTGCCTGTGCTTTCTTTGTAATCCCAATGATGTTCATAAAGGCTGATATCATACATTCTGTCATAAGCTGCAGTCAGCCATTTCACTTTTTCAACGGTCAGATCTTGTGATATGTAATCATTCTTGGAAAAAAACGTTCTTAACTGAGCGTCTTTTTTTCCTTTCTTCAATTTTCTGATTGGATAGAATGTTACCATCAACAGATCTTTTTCTATATCTTTGGTCGTTACGATATGTGTGCCTGCAGCTCTTTCCGCAAATCTGACCATTTCATCAGAGGCTTCCTCTCTCGGAATCTTCGCCAATTTTCTCTTTTCCATGCGACAGCCTCCTACAGAAGATCGAACAATGACATCTGGCCAGACAGTTCGCTGCTTTTGGTACTGGTTTTTTCAGTTTTCCGCTGCTTAGAAGCAGCATCTTTTTTCACTGGCTTTTCAGAAATCTGAGGTTTATCTTTTGTTTCCTGTGATTTTTTCTCATTATCTGTGATTTTTTTGGTAGTTTTTGTAGGTGTAACCGATTTTTTTGTTATCACAGGCTTTTTGCCTTTTTCCTTTTTAACAGGTTCCGGTTTTTCATATTTGTGGTAATAATCCTCTGCCCATTCATATACAACCTGGTCTTCAACTGCAGCGGATCTGCCATTCGACTGCTTCCTGGCCTGTTCAACGATATAACTAAAGCACTTGTTCCAGGTCTTTCCCTCCTGCATCACATCTTCAGCAAGCCCCTGATCCTCTTCGCATCTTTTCATCAGGTAAGTAATGACCGGATCCGCAAAGTTCTTCTGAGTTGCTTTTTTCTTTTCTGCTTCCAGTTTTTCTCTAGCTTTCTGCTTTACTGGCTTTGCATTTTCAGCTTCTGCCGCTTCAACTTCTTCTTTTGTCGGAGCCGGAATCCCGGAAACAATATCAGCAAGAGAGGCTTTTCCCATTGGAACTGTATCCTCTTCCTTTGATTCATCGTCTTCCTGGGCCTCTAATTTGCCCTCTGTCGGTTTCTCTTCCTGTTCCCCTATTGTTTCACTGTCTGCAACCGTTTCCGCCTCTAAACGGTCAGTATCAGCTTCAAGTTCCTGTTTTAACTGTTCTGACATTTATATTCTCCTTTCTCGAAATCAAAATAAAAAGTAATCTTTCCGGGGTTGCGTTCTTCAATCGGAGTTATCCATGGACCGCATATTTTTTTTAATATCTGAACCTGCCGTCTACAGTTCCATTCTTCCCTAAAATAAAACGGTGTGTACCAGAATTCCTGTCCTGGCTTTTCAACCGGCATCAGTGGATCTCCGCACACCGGATTGGATATCGTATTTGCAACAGCCACCCAGCCTGCGCACCCAAGAAGTGAAAGCTGTATGTAACACATCTGGGCAACTACCCTGTCTATATCATTGGCTGTGAATAAAACCTGTGTCTGATAATTTATCTTTTTTCTGTGGAATATGTTTGCCGCTGCTACAAGAGTTGCTCCTGCTCCACATGCCGGATCATTGACAGATATCCATTCCTGTTTTTCCAATGTCTGTACATTGTCATTGATTGTTGTGCCGGCCATACATTCGCAGACATTGTATGGTGTAAAAAACTGCCCTTTCCAGTGATTTCCCAGTTCAAGGCTCATGTACAGTTTTCCAAGAAAGTCCTGATTTGGATTCCGTTCCAACGCTTCAACTACAATCGCATAGCATTTGGCCGGCTTCTCTACCCCGCCAAGGCGTTTGATGCACTCTGCATATTCTTTCTCTCTTGCAGTGTATCTCGGTTCCGTCTTATCAACCGAATTCGCCAGTGTGCAAGCCATTGCCGTCATCAGATCGGCCCACACCTGCCATGAACTCCGGCTGTAACACAGCTCTTGAAAAACTTTTATGAACTCTTTCTCCGTTCCCTGTATTTTCTCTATCTGCTCCATGTTGTCACCTCTTGAATCCGTGTTCCCGCATCAACATATCTATATACTCTGGTGTCGCACGTTCTGGTTCTTCTGCTATCTGGTCCCGGTGCTGTTGTTCTATTGCCGCATTTTCGTGTGTGGTAAGCTGTGCAATATATTTATTTTTCGCTTCCAGAATACTCGGAGGAAGCTTTGCATCATTCGTCTTACGCTCGATCAGGGTTGAATATATCTTGAAGAAATGCGCTCGGACAGCATCCTGGTTCTCATCAAGGCATATCTCCCGGAAGCCAAGCCGCTTTACCGCTTCTCTGACTATTGGTGTCAGGCTTTCCAGTGCCTCTTCCTGCCTGTAATATCCATACTGGCTGATGGCCTTCTGGACTTCTCCCCAGGCTTCTCCCTGGTCTTTGAGGTGTGGAACTGTGTATTCTGCACATTTCTCCCGTATCTCAGATATCTGCGGCGGGTATGTATGAGTGGCAAACAATTCCATCAATGCTGTTTCGCAAAGCTTATAGTCCAGGTCCCCCAGCATGCGGTACCACATGCGGATGCTGTATTGGTCTGGCATGACATTAAATGTTGGATAGGCACTTTTGATTGAAGCTCTGATAAAATCAAATTCTTGAGGTGTCACTTCAATCACCCATCCCTTCGCGCCAGCCGGCCGTTGCCTCCATATACTGATCCGTTGACATGTTCTTTGTAGCTACAGGTGCTTGCGGTGTTCTGGATGCCGGCATTGAATTCTGTGAACGTTCTAACCAACCAGTGATAAATCTCTTGATTCCTCTAGGTGTCTTACGATTACGAGGGTGACTGTCAAGCCATGCTGCCATTGATCTAAACTCCTGTTCAACATCCAATGCCGGAAACAGTTCTCTCAGTGAATTGAGATAATTAAATGTCACATCGTAGTTTCCTGAGCCTGTAATCAGAGGAAGAGAGATGAACGTGTTCTGCTTGGAGTCTTTAAGCTCCAAGCTAATGTTTTTATTATCTTTCTCTTTATCTAACTCTATCTCTTTCTCTATCTCTTTCTCTACGTCACCTATGCGTAACTGTTCCGTCACTTCAATGTCACATTGTGACGCTTTTTTGTCTCTTAACCGTCTCATTCTTTCAGCACTGGCGCTTTCCGACCCTGTCATTTTGGAGCATTCCGACAGTGAATATTCGGTTTCGTCAATCAGCTGCATGAGGTCCTGCTGAATCAAAAACATAACCGTCACTCTTACATTTTCAACTTCTTCGTCCAGGTCCAGAGCAAGCTCGTCATAGAATGTTGCTTCTACTCCCTCGAAGTAAAGTCTTCCATCCTGTTTCATCGCCACAAGAAGCATTTTCAGGTAAATAATTGTGTAGGTGTCTCCTCCGGCAATCTTCCGAAGTTTTTTGATAGCCTTCTGACGGAAAAATCCGTCAGGAAGCTTTAACCAATAATATCTTTTCGCCATAAGTTCCTCCGCTTAGTAGATTACTTTTGAGCCATCATCTGTTTTAATTACTGTCACAGCCTGGCCAAATCTCGCTTTCATGGCATCGTCATGAGTGATTGCCATGATCTTCACATCGGAATACCGATCACGGATCGTCTCAAGGGCATCTACATAAGCCTGTGCGCCCTCATCATCAAGGAATGGTGGTTCATCAATAAAGAGCATTCCAAGCTGTATTCCTGCCGCTGTGGCCTTGATCTCGGACAGTGCAAGGATAACAGCAAGAGAAGCTTTTACCTTCTCGCCTCCGCTCTTGGAAGCATATGGAAGAGTTGTCTTGCCATATTCGTTGATCAGAACATCCAGCGTTGCCTTGTCTCCGTCCTTTCCTTTGACGGTGCGCTCCATCACAAATTCCACTCCCATCGTTCCACCAGTCATCTGGCCGAGAATATTGTTCGTAGTATCTGTGATATGAGGAATGATGTTCCTGATGATCTGGTGTGGAACTCCATCCTGTGAAAATGCCTGTTTTAATGCTTCGTAACAGTCTGCTCTGCCGGCAGCTACAGCAATTCCATTATTCAGCATGGAGATTTCACCTCGCATGGTATCGATATTTTCCAAACGTTCAAGGAGTACACCTTTCTGAATCTGCAATTCTTCAAGAGTTTCCTTGTTACTGCGAATCTGCCTGTCTGTTTCTTCCACCATATCTGCCGAAAATGTTTCCTTCATTTTTTCCAACATGGTATCCATACCAGTCAGCTGAGAAGAGAGAATGAATTTTCTGTCAGTAAGTCTTTCTCTCTCTTTTTCCATGCTCTCAATCTTTTCAAGAACATGCTGCTTTCTTTCTTCGTAAACAGGAAGTTCTTTTTCCTGTTCTACATAAGTCTGCAGATGAGCCATCTGCTGTTTGATCTGTTCCTGTCTGTCAACTGATTCCGATAGTCCATTAACTGTTTCCGTTATCTCAGAGGCCTTTGATTTGACCTGTAGCAGATTTTCCTCACACTGCCCTATATTTTTATCGTTCGATTCCTTTTCGGCTTCTAAACGGGCAATTTCGAGTTTGTTTTGCTCCGCATCTTTCTTTATGCGTTCATATTTTGCAAGTCCTTTTACCTGTATGAGCAACAACTTCAGCTGATCTGGATTGTATCCGATCTCCCAAATTTCTTTTTGTTTCTCCGCTACCTTCTTGTTCATTTCAGATGTCAGCGTTTCGATTTCTTTTTCAAACTTCTGTAAGCAGCCCCGTTCAACAGGAAGGTTTTTGACATCATCAACTGCTTTTGCAAGAAATCGGCAACTTGCATTTTCAATATCCGGACATCCGGAATTTTTCATAAATTCTTCCTGCTGTTTTATTTCCCTGAGCCTTGTCTGGTGATAATCACGTTTATTTTTTGCATCTGATATCTGCTTCGAATATGATGATCTGATTTGCTGCAGTTCGTGATCTGCAGCAGATGCACGGTATCTCTTTTCCTGCTGGCTATCAAGTTCCTCTTTTTTGCGATTCAATTCTTCAAGTCTGTATTCCAGATCAGTCGGAACGCTGGAACTCAGCAGAGAAATCCGAGAATCTATCTGCTCATTTCTGAGCTTGCTCTTTGTAATAATCCTCTGGTAGCGGTCAATATCTTCGTTATAGCTATCCAGTGTTCTTTTTGCATTTTTATATTTAATAACGTCTTTCTCTGCTTCGGAAAGCTGTAAAGATAATTCAGAATGCTGTTTTGCTTTTTCCCGTATCGTATCGGCCAGTTCCAATAGATTATTGCACGCTGTCAGTGTCTGCTTTGAATGGTCCAGATCGTTTGCCATTGCACTGTATTCTTCTGAGCATTCTTTCAAATCATTTCTGGTTTTTTCACTTTCCTTCTCGGCCTCAGATATTTTTTCCTGACACTCGATCAGATTTCTTCTGGATGCATCCAGATTTTCAAGTTCTTCCTGCTTTTTAAGAATGTCTTTTTCTACCGTTTCCAGTTCTTCCTCTGGTTTTCCCTGTGCCTTAATGAAGTCAGTCTTGATCCGGACGGCTTCTTTTTTAGAAGCAAGCTCCTTTCTTGCATCCGCAAGCTTCTTTCTTGCATCCAGTTCCATTACTCCATAGATTCCAAGCCCGAGCAGATTTCCAAGGATAGCGATACGTTCATCTTTCTTCGCCTGCAAGAATAATCCATACTGGTCCTGCATGATCAATGCGCAGCTGCGAAATGTCATGCTGTCCATGCCAAGAAGCTTCTCGATTTCAGCCTGTGTGTCAACGATTCTTTCCTTGGACAGATTCATCCAGTCAGCACTTTCTTCCTGATACTGTGACAAGTTCAGAGTTGGTTTTCCGGATTTTGTTCTGGTGCGGACTACCCGGAACCGTTTCTCTCCGATGTCGAAAATAAATTCTATGGAACCGCTTCTTGCATCCTCTGTACCTCGGATCCACGCCTTACAGTCTCCCTCACGGGTTTCTTCAAACAGGCAATCCACAATAGCATCCATGAAAAGGCTGCTCTTTCCTGCACCGTTTACTCCGTTGATCGTGCAAAATGAAATGTCTGAAAAATCAAAGCTTTCTTCCTTGTAGTTTCTGTAATTCCTTACCGAAATAGATACCGGCTTAAACACACCGTGAATCTCTGCGGTAGTACTCTGTTTCATGGCTTCTGCTATGATTGGCTCGGCAAGCTCCACGATTTTGTCTGGATTCTTAAATGTCTTTTCCTCCAACCATTTTTTCAGATTCAACCTTGGGTCGCTTTCCTCCGAGAGAAGCCCGCGGTTCGTGATGTCAATAGTGCTTTCTGCTTCAATATCTGCCACATAGAATGCACCAAGCTCATACAGGTTCTTTTGCAGTAGCGGAATGTTGAGCGCCTTTTTCTGCTCAGATGTGCAGGAATACCGCACCCGGACTATCTTATCCGTCACATCTTCTGAAATGCCTGTTCTGCGAAGATACATAGCTCCTTCACGGATATAGTCGCCAGCTTCATCAGGATCCCAGGTGATAGTGTGGAACTGTCTGTATGGAGTAGTGTATTTATGTCCTTTTACCAGAGTGCCTTTCTCATTAAATTCATGAATCCAGAATCCACGATCCTGTCCTTCATCATTAAAATTCATTGCATTGATCGCTCCGGAATAGAATACATTGTCAAGTCCTTCGATGATTTGCGGGCGATGGATATGGCCAAGAAGCACCGCCTCATATCTTGCGGCCATTAAAGCTTCTCTTGGAATGACCGGCTCAAAGTTTGTGAAGAAGGAGGTCTGTCCTGATTCCATGTTGCAACCAGGAACCGTATAATGTGCCATGAGAATCGGTGTCTTTTCACACTCTGCTCTCAATGCAAAAACCATATCTGAAATATATTTCGTCCATGCAAGATTTTCTTCGTCTGCAGATAAACCAGGGAATTTTGCTCTGAACTCCTGTTTGTCAAATCCCGGCAGGCAGGCAATGTCTGCCCATGGAGTCTTTATTACTCCTGGTTCTGTAACAACATCTACATTTCTAATATTAAGCAGCATCCGTTCAAGAACTCTAAACTGAGCAGCTCCATCGTGATTTGGAGTGCCTCGCATCACGATCACATACTTCGAAAAATGTGCTAATGATGTAATGATGTTCGTTGCCGTAATCATTTCGTCTGAATACCTCACGGGGCCAACCTGTTCCTGGTGAAAGATATCTCCTGATACGCAAACGATATCCGGTTTCTCTTCTATAGCTACCTGTACCATATATTCCAAACATTTTACTGTATCCTGCGAACGGAGATTTACTCCGTCCACTACAGGTCCTTTAAACTGGCCAATATGCCAGTCAGCAGTATGAAGTATTTTCATTTGCTCATCTCCTTTACTGTTGCCTTCATTGCTGTGATCATGTTCTTTAATTCTGTTTCCAAAAGTGAAAAGTTCTCCTCGCTAATTCCGCAGAATTCAACGCCATCATCTCCCATCTTTTCTCCGATAAAGAGAATATTTCCAACAATGGGGCATCCATGTTTATCAACCTCGTAAAGATAACTTCCGATCAGATTTGCTTTGTTCGGCTTCAGTCTTCCCTCTTCATCGATCAGCATACTCACACACTTCCCTGGTTCTTTAACAGGGCTGGATGGCATTTTCAGTTCTGTGTATAATCTCTTTGGCATTACATGTTCTACAAGGTCACAGCCATTCCCGATCAAGCCATACAAGACTTTATTCTGTTCTCTCATGGTTCCTTCTGGAAATTCATGTACGGACATTTCCAGTTCTGTTGATACCTTTATTATTTTCATCTGCGTCCGCCTCCTCTCTGACATTTAATGCAAAGTGGCTCTCCGAATTTATTGATTGAATATTCGTAAACTCTTTCATTTATGATCTCACCGCATCTGGAACACTGGAAATCTGCCGATCTATCTGGCTCTGGTTCTGGCTCCGGTTCAGGAACAACATCCGGCTCCTGCATTGGTGGATAGTCATTTTCGATTTCTGTATCCGAAGCATATGCCGGATTGTCCAGATCATCCTGAGTAAATACCGTGCTTTCAGATTCGAAATCCACACTCTTAACTGCTATCTGTGGTGTGCCAAACATATTATTTACAGAGTTCATGCCTTGTGTCAGCATTGCCTGTCTGACCTGCGGATCCGAGAAATCAGGTGAAAAGATAACTGTTGGGATAGCGAAATTTTTCAGCAGTTCCGCCTTTGTGTATGTACCTTTTACGCCAAGCAGAGCTCTTATAACACGAAGCTTCGCACCAGTCATAGCCTTTTCAGCCCAGGTCTTTTTCAGCAGTGCCATGTTTACCATGACGGAGCGTTCAACGTATCTGTCTCTATCTTCTTTCGCAACCACAAAGGCCTGGCATTTCTTCCCCCATTTATTCTTGGATTCCACCCATTGTCCAGAAAAGATTTCCGCAGCTGCCTGTGCCTGTTTTTCATCAGTAATGCCTTTTGCAGCTTTGTCCGCGAATTCAATGCGGTACTTCTCTTCTTCATCTTCCAGGCAGATCACCTTCTGGTCAGTTTCTGTTCTGGCCGTTCCGTCAGCCTTGCGCATAGCGCCCTGAGCCTGTGCACGGTATGTAACGCGGTCAATGCGTTCGCCATAGGTTTCCTTGGGATTGAACTGGATACCGGCCGCCATAGCCATTTTGTTGAGCAATGGCTTAGATAAGGAAAACACATCTTCCCAGATATCCTTTCCTCTCTCATCCTGCTTCCCAGTCTTAACTGAGCCAACCTTGAAAATGTCTCCGCTGTTTTCGCCCAGATCAACCGGAACCTCTTCTACATGGAATTTGTAGAATGGATTAAGTTGCACATCCGTTGCTGTCGGCACCAGCAGGTTATAATTTTTGTATGCCGTTATAACTTCCGGCAAGCTTCCTAAAACCTCTTTCATCTACTTGATAACCTCCTATTTTTGTGATAAAATGACGTTGACTTAAAAACAATGGGTCTCAAACCTGTTTTTAAAGTTCTGACTGGTCTTGGATAGGATCGTGGGTGCCGTCTACACTCCGCTTTCCCCTTATTATCCAAGGCCTTTTTAATATTCATCACCTCCTACGAGCCAGCTAAGGAAACAGAAGATGCCAAGTCCGATCATTCCGACCAGAAATGCCTCTGAACCAATTTCGTGGCTTCCTCTTTCGATATAAAGTCTCTGGGACAGTGCATTATAAAGCACTGTACTCACCAGAACGGGAACTACATATTTCATGACTTTTGCAGCAAGAATAATTCGTTTTTTCATTTTTGCTTTCTTTTTGGCACGATAGTATTTCTCATACTCTGCCTTATTGAATTCTCGCACCAGGGACAGATATACCCTTGTTTTGGAATCTTCTGTAACAAGCTTATATTCCATGTTTTTGCACACATCCGGCACTTCGCATACATTCATCTTCTCGCCTCCTTGTCAATGAGAATCAATTCCTTTGCGATAACACTCTGCAATGCCATTCTGTCCATTTCGTGCCAGCTGATCGGCACCGGGCTGTTGTCCATTGCATTCAGGATCCGCTCTGCGGCCTGATGATATTTTTCAAGATCTTTTGGTGTTAACATCTTTCCCTCCTATACCGCCAGGCGAAGCTGGCCATTCCTTTCTTCTTTCACCATCTTTTCAACAAATGCAGTTGCTTTTTCTTTTCTTTCCATTTCGATCAGGTGTTCTTCGTGGCAACTGCACTGTTCTCCCGGATCCAGATACGCTCCGCAATCCGGGCAGATTCTATAAAAAGCCATCGTATCCACTCCTTTCATTCAATCATGTATAATTTGTTAAATGCCTTTTTGGGGATTTTCCCTGACGGATACCCCTTGGCAAGCTGTCCATCGGCTATCAGGTCTGATCTAAGGGAACGTATCATGCGATATGCCGTATCCCTGCTCACACCCATCATTTCTCTGACCTCAGCGGCTGTATAGTAAGAACGTTCCGCAGATGTAAGCTTTTTGATTACACCGTTTGCATTTTCCATATCAAGCACCTCATTCCAGATTTCTCTCAACCCAATTTTTCAGATTCTGCGTGATCTCATTTACTTCGTCCAATGTCTGAATGATTTTTTTCAGTTCCGGTTTTTCCTCTTCTGAGATAATTCCGTCTGCCGTAATATCAAGAAGTGATTCCTTTGCCTCGTTTATCTTCTTTAAAGAAGAAAGCATTCTCAGGCTGATTCTATCCAGTCCTGCATTCTCGATCTTCGGCATGTTCTTTCCAAGCGGGCACATCTCCCGGCAATAATTTCCTTTCAATTCCGGTGCCTTATAGCAGTCAGCCATCAGAAGAACTTCCTCCTGATATGGTATCGTGCTCCCAAGTTCGATTCTGGCTAGCCTTGTACGATCAATTCCTATTTCTTCCGCAGCACCTTCTCTGCTGCTCAGACGCTCATTTGACTTTGCCGCCTCATATCGTGCCTGGCAAAACATATTAGCCGCTGCTTTCGTAGCAAATTTCGACATTTTTCTCTCCTTCTATAAGCTGTATAATCAAGTTATGGTAATTAAATTGTGTACTCTGTATCGATATCCAGAGCCTTGCTGATTTTTTCAGCAAGTGCAGGTGCATACATTCTTCCATTTATGGTGGTTGTCACGTAGTTCCTGCACATCCCAACTTCACCGCACAATTCCGCGACAGACATATCTCTGTCGATTAAGGTTTTCTTTACTTCTTTGCACCATGGCGACAGTTTTCGCTTCAAAATATCACCTCCGTTTTCAACAAATGTTTATTACATTTGTTGTTTACATTTGTTTGCGATTGCATTAAAATAATCAGGAAGGAGTTATCATGGATAATTGGATTGATAATCTCAGAAGAATTGGGCTTAAACGTTATGGTGACGAAAACCGCCGGATTCTTTCTGAATTATTAAGAAACGGTATTCCTGCCGGAAACACTGTTATGTCGGAAGCATCTGCTGAGGCTCTTATCATTGCTGTGGCGGCCATGATTGAAGAAAACAATAAAGCATTGCTCTCCGATTTATCGATGTAACTCTCTCTTTTTTTGTTTTGCATTAAACATTTGTTTATTACATTTTTAATAATAATTGGATATTTCCAATTTGTCAATACTTTTATTTGGATATTTCCAATTTTTATTGAAAGGTAGGTTTCATGTTAGATAGAATCCTTGCATTATTAAAAGAAAACGGAATTACGGCCAAAAAGCTCACTTCTGATTTGGAAATTTCCAATTCTTCTGTCTCGGATTGGAAAAAAGGAAGTAAGCCTTCTTGTGATGTTGTTGTTAAGCTAGCAAAATATTTCGGCGTATCAACTGACTATATATTGCTTGGTGAAAAATCCATTTCTATATCCCAAGAGGATCAAGATATTTTAAAACTATTTCACCAACTTCCGCATGATGCGCAGTTGGAATTTCGAGGTGAATTAAAGGGGTACATAAAATGTTTAAAACGGCAGGAAGAAGATACTGTCGAGCCTCTTAAGAAAGCAAAATAATAAGCTTCGAGTGGTACCGAAGCAAAAGGGGGGAATGACTACGAAAAAGAAAATGATTGCACTTACCTGCTCATTGATTTTTGCCAATACTATCCCTGTATTCGCAGCATCCGATTATGGCATTAATATCGATCAAAAATACGTTTCTGGAGATGCTTCCCAATTATCCGATGCAATTTCCGAGTCGTTGAATGATATGGGTGTTAAAAAAGTTTCCTCTTACGATTTAGAGAAAAAAGAAGATTCCCAAACAGTTGCACAAGTAATTTTATCAGCAGATGGCGTAGCCATGGAGGCGGTCTGCTACTATACAAAAGACAATACTTGGAGTTGCTCTTCTATAACGAATATCCACAGTAGTAGTGATGATCTGATTTATTATTGGGTCAATCCGGTTTCCGCTGATGCAACCGCATTTGAAATTAAAGACTACAAAACAGGGGAATATAAGCCAGAAGGAGCTGCCAAAGAACTACTTTCACAATATGAGAATCAGGAAAAATGGTTTTTACTGGAAGATTTTAAATTATACGATAAAAATGACGCTCCTATTGAGATACCTGATTCAGAAGATCATATAATGGCCTCTGCTTATCCTGATAGCAAAACATTTCGTGGCATAAAAATTGGTGATACAATTTCGAATTTATTTTCAGCGTATGATTCCAAATATTTTTCAGTACAGGTAGGCTATGATGACACCACCGCTACCGACGCTCAAAAGAAACTGGTTGAGATGTACAATGCCCAGATTGAAGCTGCTGATCCAGAGGATATCGAACGTACTATTTCTTCTATTGACAGTAGCGCAGTATCCGTAGTCGTACTATTTGAAGGTGCTGAATTTTGCGGAAAAATAATTCCAAAGCCAGAACCGAATTCAGGCAAGTCGGTTTCATATAAGGTATCAGAAGATATAGGTTTCATAATTGATAACGATAAGATTTCTGATATTGGAATCCAACGCGGTGGCAGATATTAATAAGAGGAATAGTTTTTATGACAATTGGTGAACGAATAAAAGAATTGCGAGCTGAGGCTAATCTGCGTCAGTCCGAACTTGGAAAAGCAATAGGCTTTTCTGGCCAAGTAGTATCGAATGTCGAAAGAGGTTACTCTTTCCCGTCAACAGAATTTGTTAATCGCAGTGCTGCATGCTTCGGTGTGCCAGCAGATTACATTCTTGGCCGGACTACTTCAAGATATGCTGTTGCGGATCCGAAAGAAGTTTCCGCAGTGCAAGCAAGAACAAAAGCCCGTTTGGCTCAGTTGCAGATGAGCCTTCCGGACCTGATCAAAAAATCAACGCTGACAGAGGAAACCTGCTGTGACATTCTGGCCGGAAAGACTGTTCCTGGAATAGATGCCACTGCAAGCCTGTCAAAAGCCCTCGACACCTCTATGGATTACCTTGTGGGTAATTCTGAATACAGCTGTGCCATTGCTTCAGAAGACGAACAGGATATCATCCTGCGGTACCGTCAGTTATCCAAGAAGGGAAAACGTATCTTTTTGGGAATGATGGAGAAGATGGAAGAAGAAAAAACAGAATAGTATATTTAACTGGGGAACCGTTGGGGTGTTATGTCAGCCGCCGGACACTTTTGTGAAAGGAGGCTGGTGCTGATGGTTACATATGGTGATTTATTTACTTTTGTAATTATGCTTTGTGCAGTTGTAACTCTTGTTATCAATTTAATGCATAAAAAATAGCGCCCTCGTCCTGGTAAGATAAGGCGCTATTTTTAGCTATTGTTTTATCCGGCGGTCAGGTGTACGCTGACCAACGGCTCTCTTGTTAAGTACATTATATCTATATTCAACATTTTTGTCAAACATTTGTTGATTACATTTGTTTGACACATTTGTTTAGTAATGGAGGGTTCAGATGCCGGCTTATAAGTATTTCACCAAAGATGGAAAGACAAAATGGTATGCCAATTTTTACTATGAAGATTGGCTTGGCAAGCGCCAGCATAAATGCAAAAGAGGCTTTTTTACCAAAAAAGAGGCTGTAGAATGGGAACGTGACTTTCTGGCACAAGGAGCAAAGGATCCAGATATCCTGTTTTCCGCTCTGATCAAGAACTATATGCAGGACTGCAGCTCCCGGCTGAAGCTGACCACTCTGGAAAATAAGCAGTACCTGGTAGACATGAAACTGCTGCCATTCTTTAAAGATATGAAGATCGGTGACATTACTCCGATCGTAATCCATCGATGGCAAGATGCCATGATTAATTACAGGGACGAAAAGGGGAACCCTTATTCTCAGACGTATCTGAAGACTATCAATAATCAGCTGTCCGCTATCATGAATTATGCCGTCAAATACTATAAGCTCAGAAGCAATCCGTGCCTTGCGGCCGGTGCGATCGGGAAAAGCAGTGCAGATGAAATGAATATCTGGACAAGAGAACAGTTCGATTACTTCCTGACATTTGAAAAGAAAAGCGCATACAGGATGGCATTCAGCCTCATGTTCTATGGCGGGCTTCGGTCTGCAGAGGTTCTGGCCATTACTCCGGCGGATATCCTGCCAGACTGCTCCGTATCCATTAATAAGAACTTTGTGGTGATAAAAGGCGAACAATACTTCCAGACACCAAAAACTGAAAAGAGCAAGCGTGTCGTGAACATTCCTCAATCGTTGTACAAAGAGCTTCAGGACTATGTTGCCAGTATGGCTATAGAGCCGGATGAACGCATCTTCTACTTCCAGAAGTCCGGAATGCGGTCAGAGTTTAAACGGGCAACTGCCAGATCTGGTCTTCCAGAAATCAGAATCCACGATCTCCGCCACTCCCATGCAAGTATGCTGATCGATATGAAATTTTCCATCAAAGAGATTTCGGACCGGCTCGGCCATGAATCGCCGGAAACAACCTGGAAAGTTTATGCTCATTTGTATCCAGGAAAAGACAGGAAGCTTGCTGACGCTCTCAATGAAGTAAGAGCCACAAATGATAATGTAGAAGATAAAAACGAATGAAACATATAACGTCATATAAGAACAAAAAATCCCAAAAAATAAGACACTTTCTCCCAATTAACATCACCGTAGCATCACGGACAAAAATAAAATCCCGGAAACCCTTGCAAATAAAGGGCTTCTGGGATTTTGCTCATTATTCAAACTCTATTGTCGCCGGAGGTTTCCCTGTACAGTCGTAAAGCACTCTGTTTACGTGTT
>ERZ834859.213-NODE-213-length-80200-cov-8.606663_pt1 | contig 80200 bp, 68 predicted proteins | sample MGYA00519947_ERZ834859 | MGnify/ENA primary metagenome ERZ834859 (study PRJEB31850, sample SAMEA3708763) | human gut metagenome | biome: human gut; feature: human-associated habitat; material: faeces | place: China | collected 2014 ...
AAGCAAGAAAGAGTGAGAATGTAAAATATGGAGAAGTAGGAGAGTTTTACTTCAACATAAAGAGAGCTCATATATTTGATATAGAAACTGAAGAGAATATCACTTTATAACTGGAGGTAGTATGAAAGTAAAATTTAATAGAGATCAAAAAATGTTATATTTAATATTACTACCATTTATAATATGGTATGCAGTGTTTATGTTTAAGCCTATGTATGGAATGGTAATAGCCTTTAAAGATTATAGTTTGTTTAGAGGAATATCTGGAAGTGAGTGGGTAGGACTTAAGAACTTTAAAGATTTTTTAACAAGCCCAGAGTTCTATGTTACTTTAAAAAATACATTGATGCTTAATGTATATAGTTTATTATTAGAGTTTCCTTTTGCTATTTTATTAGCTTTGATGTTAAATGAGGTAAAAAACAAATATTTTAAAACAATAGTTCAAACAGCTTCGTTTATTCCATATTTTATAGCAATAGTTGTAGCAACAGGTATAACAGTTAATATTTTATCTCCAAGTACTGGAGTAGTAAATGTTTTCTTAGAAAAATTAGGATTTGAAAGAGTATATTTTTTAGCTAAACCAGAATTTTTTAGAGGGATATTTACAGGACTTAATATGTGGAAGACAGCTGGATTTAATGCTGTAATATATTTAGCGGCACTAACTGCTGTAGACGAACAACTTTATGAAGCAGCAAAAATTGATGGAGCAAATAAATTTCAACAATTAAGACATATAACAATACCAGCAATAATTCCTACAATAGTTGTAATGTTAGTATTAAAAGTAGGAAGTATGCTAAATGTAGCTTTTGAAACAGTGTTATTACTTTATCAACCAGCAACATATGAAACAGCAGATGTAATTAGTACTTATGTATATAGAACAGGAATGTTGATGCAAGACTTTGGACTTGCAACAGCAGTTGGGTTATTCAATGCAGTAGTAGGGTTTATTTTAGTATATAGTGCAAATAGATGGAGTAAAAAAGTTACTCAATCGAGTTTATGGTAGGAGGAAAAAAGATGAAAATAAAAATGGGAACAGATGAAAAAATCTTTTATACAGTAAATTATATACTTCTTACTATATTCGCAATAATGTTTTTATATCCAATAGTTTATGTATTTTCAGCAGCAGTAAGCAATCCATATCTTGTAGAGACAGGATCAGTGGTACTTTTTCCAAAAGGATTTAATTTAAATTCTTTTAAAAGTGCTATGGAGTTAACAGGGATGTGGAGAGCTTATGGAAACTCAATATTTATAACAGCAGTGGGAACAGTAGTGAGCATGGTATTTACTATAAGTGGAGCCTATGTTTTATCAAAACCAGAGCTGAAATTTAGAAAGTTTTGGACATTTATGGTAATAGTAACTATGTGGTTTGATCCAGGAATGATACCTAAATATTTAAACTTTAGAGATTTAGGATTGATAGATAGTTACACAGGAGTAATTTTAGGATTTGCAATAAATACATTTAATGTTATAATTTTAAAGTCATTCTTTGAAGCAGTGCCAAAATCATTAGAAGAAGCAGCAAGAATAGATGGAGCTTCACAATTTCAAATAATGACAAAGATATATCTACCTCTATCAGTATCAGCATTGACAACAGTTTCTTTATTCTATGCTGTTTCAAGATGGAATGGATATTTCTGGACAATGGTACTTTTAATAGATGATAAGAAAGCACCATTACAAGTTTTCTTAAAAAAATTAATAGTAGAAAAGAACATGGCTGGAGAAGCAAGTCAAATGATAACAGCACAAAGTTTGACATCTCCACAGACAATCATATATGCTGTGATAGCTCTATCATTAATACCGATATTTATAGTATATCCATTTATACAAAAATTCTTTAGAAAAGGGGTTACATTAGGAGCGGTAAAAGAATAAGTTTAGGGAAAGAGTAGGAGGAACTATGTTAAAAAAAATATTATTAGGGGTAGTTGCAATATTAGCTCTTATAGGATGTGGAGAAGAAAAAGAGGAGAAAGTAACAGGACCAGTTAAAAAATTAGAAGGGTCAGTTATTACAGAAAAACATAAAGAATTTACAGTATTTGCAATATTTCAAGGAAAGGCTTTTGATTCTGAATTGCCAGTATTTAAAAAAGCTGAAGATATGACAAATGTAAAAATGGTAGGAGTAGCATCAAAAAATCAAAGTGATGAAGTACAAGCCTTTAACTTGATGTTATCATCAGGAAATTTACCAGATGTAATAGCTTATGAATTGACACCAGATTTAGAAAAATTAGGAATAGATGGAGGATTAATTCCGTTAGAAGATTTAATAAAGGAACATGCTCCAAATATTACAAAATTTTGGGAAGAGAATCCTCAATATAAAAAGGATGCTGTAGCAGTAGATGGACATATCTATATGATACCTAACTATAATGATGTTAAAAATTTAAGTTTAACTCAACAATACTATATAAGAAAAGATTGGTTAGAAAAATTAGGATTAGAAGAACCTAAAACAGTTGATGAGCTATATAATGTATTAGTAACATTTAGAGATAAAGACCCAAATGGAAATGGGAAAAAAGATGAAGTACCTATTTTTATTAGAGGAAATGTAGTAAGAAAGATATTACTACCATTAACAGATATATTTAAGGCACAAGCAGTGTGGTATGCAGATAATGGAACACCAAAATTCGGACCTGCAGAACCAGAATGGAAAGATGCTATGATAAATTTAGCAAAATGGTATAGAGAGGGATTAATAGACCAAGAGGTATTTACAAGAGGAATGACTTCAAGAGACTATATGTTAAGTAATGACTTAGGTGGATTTACTAATGACTGGCCAAGTGCTGGAACATATAATGAAAGTTTGTCAAAAACAATACCTGGTTTTGATTTTTCAGTAATGTTACCACCAGAGTATAAAGGAAATAATAAAACATTCTTTGCAAGACCTAACTATATGGGAGCTTGGGGAATTACAATAGCTGCTAAAGATCCAGTAACAATAGTTAAATACTTCGATTTCTGGTATTCAGAAGAGGGAAGAAGATTATGGAACTTTGGAATTGAGGGAGAAGATTATACAATAATTGATGGGAAACCTCAGTTTACTGATAAAATTTTAAAAGATCCTAATGGAAAAAATCCAGTAGCAGCGATTAGAGAAACTGGAGCTCAATATAGATTGGGAATGTTCCAAGATGCAGAGGCTGAAAAGCAAACTTCTGGAGAAGCTGCATTAAAAGCAGTAGACCTATATGTAAAAAATAATGTAGTTGATCTACCAATGCCACAGTTAAAATATACAAAAGATGAGCTGAAAGAGTTCTTAAAAATAGAAGCTCAACTTCGTTCTGTGTCAGAAGAGATGGGACAAAAATGGATATTAGGTGTATCAGATGTAGAAAAAGATTGGGATAGCTATATAGAGAGATTAAATTCTTTAGGATTAAAGAGAGCTCAAGAAATCCAAAAAAATGCATATGATAGATTTATGAAAAATTAAAATTGTTAACCAATACCTCTTAATATAAAAGGATTACTGTATCTTAATGATATGGTAGTTCTTTTTAATTTAAAATAAATAGAAATTGCTTGTATAATTTTTGAAAAATAAAAGTTAAAATTATAGTGAACATACCTGAATATCACTGGAGAAAACAAGTATTTTATAATATAATTTTATCTAAGTAGAAGTTAGTAATAGTAAGTTTTAGCTACTGGAATATTAAAAAGAAATATGAAAGGGGACTGTTATGCTAGCAATTCATACTTTCCTAAACTTTATAAAGTTTATAAAAATGCAGTTAGTCTGTGATTGAAAGATTTATTTAGGGAAAAATTTGGAGAAAAATAAAAAAAGAAATAGAAGAAAATGAAATAATAGGAAGAAAAAAAGTGTGATATGCCTATCAATAAAAATTGTGAGGGGGTATCACAAAAATCTGTGATGGATAATCAAAAAATGGTGGGGGTATCAATAAAAAATAGGGGAGGGTATTAAGAAAAAAATGATTTACCTATTAATAAAAAGACGAAGTATAATAATACAAGAAGAATAATACAAGATTATTATTACAAGAAGAATAAATATATTATATATACACATATACAAACTGAAAAAAGCTTTGGAAGTAGAATCTTTAACTTATTATGGTTAAAAAATATATAGAAAATTGAATATAGAAAGATAGAAAAATAATAATGCTGTTAAAAAATAAAAAAATAATTTATTTTAAAATTATTTTTGAAAATAAATATAATAAAATACTTTGCAGTATTCTCTCTTAATAAAAGAAAATGGAATATAGAATCATAATGATTTATTTTGTGAAGAAATTATGATAATATAAGAATGAAAAACAACATTCAGCTCTAAAATAATACATAATAATTAGAGGTGAGATATGAGTTAGGGAGGGAATATGCAGAAGAAAAAATTATTATTATTATCAGCAATAGTTTTATTGATGGGAACAAATAGTTATGGAAGATTATACCCTAAAGATGGAGAAGTAATTACCCAAGAGAATATAGAAAAACATTTGGGAGAAAAACCAGATAAGAATGGTGTAGCAACAATTGTAAGTATTGCTAAAAATGTGGGGGCTAGTGTTGATGAGAAAGTAAATTTAGAGTTGGTAAATTCTGAAGATGGAGTTCTAAAAAAAGTTATAAATATAGCAAGTGGGAGTTCTGATATTGCGACTACTAATAATGGAATTATAAAAGCTACTAATAATGGTGGAAAAGGAGTAGAGATAGTTTCTATTCAAAGTGGGAAGTTTGTAAATAATGGAACTATTGGTATTAATGGTACTGGTGGAAAAGGAATAAATATAACTGGAGCTAATGTAAAAACAGAAAATAATGGAACAATAGAAGTTAATGGGGGAGCAAGTGGAGTTGTTGTAAGTAATGATAGTGCTTATTTTGTAAATAATGAAACTGGAAAAATAATAGCAACTGGTGAAAACTCAAAAGGAATAGAAATAACAAAAGGAACAGCAGAAAATAAAGGTATAATAGAAGCAAAAGATGGTGCTATCGGAGTTTATGTAAATGGAGGAAACTTAACAAATAGTGGTAAAATAATAGCTTCTGGAGTAAATACTGATGGAGTAAGAATAGAAAAAGGTAATTTTACAACAGATGAAAATAGTGTGATTGAAGTAAATGGAAGTGATAAATTAACTTCTGGTAAATCAGAAGCAAGTGGTGTAAAAGTAAATGGAACTTCTAACTTTGTAAATAATGGGATTATTAAGGTATCGGGAACTACTGATGGAGCATACTCTGGATATCAATCAAAAGGAATAAATATAAATAGTGCAACTGCTACTGCAGAAAATAAAGGAACTATTATTGTTGAAAGAAATGGAATAGGAGTAGGAACAAAAGGAACATTTACAAATAATGGTGGAATAAAAGTAAGTGGAAGTGGAATAGGAATAAATGTAATAGATAGTGGAAATGCCATTAATAATGAAATAATAGAAGCTGATGGAAAAAGTTATGGAATACAAGTATCAGCTAAAGGAACAGCAACAAATAAAGGAACTATTATTGTAAAAAATGGTTCAACAGGAATAACAACGTCAAAGGTAGATGGAAATACAACAAGTTATACTGATATAATTAATGAAGGAGTTATTGAAGTAAGTGGAGATAATTCGACAGGAATGCAGGCTAATGATAATAGAAAAGTTGTAAATAATGGAGATATATTAGTAAATGCAGGGAAATTTACTTCTGGGATGAAAGCTTATGGTAAAAATGCATTAGCAGAAAATAATAAAAATCTAACTATTATTGGAGATGGAATAAATACTTCTAATGGAATGATTGCTCAAAATGGTGGAAAAGTAGTCAATGGAAAAGATGGAGTAGTAAAGGCTAGTGGAAAAACAACCTCAGCAATGTCAGCTAGTGGAAAGGGTTCAGTAGCAGAAAATAATGGTAAGATAGAATTATATAATAATGCTATTGGTATGAAAATAGAAAAAGATGGAATAGGAATTAATAGTGGAAGTATAGTTGGAATAGGAAAAGGAGTAACATTAAATAGTGGTATTTTTGTTAATAATGGAACAATAGATACTACTGGAAATGCTATTGAATCATATAGTGGGACTAATAATACTGTTTACTTAAAAACTGGAAGTAAGATAAATGGAAAAATAGTTGGAAATATAGGAATAGATGTACTAACATTAGAAGGAAAGGATGGAGAATATGATAACCTTGATGTTTCTAGCTATGAAGCTATAACAGTTAGAAATGGAAATGCTACAATTTCTAATTCTACAATAGCATTAGAATATAATAAAGGAATAAAGGATTATTTAACAACTAGTGAGTCTAAATTAGATGAAATGGAAAGTTCAGCTAGTAGTCAATCAAAAGCTGAGGGTAACGGAAATTTAACTTTGGAAGAAACAAAATTAGTTATAGATTTTAAGGATTCATTAACAAATCCAAATGCAACAGAAAATCCGATAATAGATGCAGGAAGTTTAGCATTTAAAGGAAATACTGCTTTAGTTTTTAATTCAAGTGATGGAAGAACAGAATTTAATTTAAATGAAGCTTTAGGATTAGAAAATGGAATAGATATAAAAGATGCTATTTTTGAAAAAACAGCAGTATGGGACTATCAAACTGATGAAAATGGAAATATAATAGCTAAAAAAGAAACTTATGATAATGTAATTACAGATAATAGATTAGATGGTTTTGCTAAAGTATTTGAAGAGAATAGAAGTAGTATGTCAGGAGATTTTTTTGAGAAAGTTGTAGCAGAATTAGATACATTAGAAACTAGAAAAGAGTTTAACGATGCTATGGCACAAATGTCAGGTGGAATACATGGATATACTGTGGATATAGCAGCAATCAACTCAAGAACATTAGTAAATACTATGAAAAATAGAGCAATGTCAAGAGAGTATTTAACTACTAGACCAGTAAATACATGGGCTCAAGATGTTATATATTTAGATGGAAATCATAGAATGGATGGACTTATGTCTGCTTCATATAATGAAAATGGAATATTAGGAGTTACAGAAAAGCAAGTATACCCTAATGCAAGATTAGGATTTATTTATGGTGGAAGTAATGGAAAAGCAAAATTTAATGGTGGAAATAGTGGAGATATATCAACTACAAATACATATATAGGTGGATATTACAACTATGATTTTAATAATAATCTGTCATTAAATACTAATTTTGCTTTTGTATATGGACATAATAGAGTAAATAGAAAAGTAAATATAGGAAACTTCAGTGAGGAATTAAAATCTCATTATCCTACATATGCTATGGGAGTAGGAACAAGTGCTATCTATACTGTTAAAGATGATATGAAAAATAAAGCTTCATTCTATGCTGGAATAGATGTGAATAGAATAATGCAAGGAAATATAAATGAGAAAGAGGAAATAAAAATTGGCTCAAATGATAATTTAATGGTAAAAAATGGTGGAGCAAATGAATTTTCTTACTATTCAATAACTCCAAGTGTTGGATTTATGGTTCAAAATACAGGATATGTTTTTGATAAAAAATATTTAGTCGGAGCAGATTTAGCTTGGGAAACAGAGCTAGGAAATATTAAAGATGGAAAAAGATTAAAGATGCAAGGTATAGCAGATCAATACAAAGTAGGAACTATGGAGAGAGAAAATATATTTTCTACAAGTATCTTTGGTCAAATAGATTTAACAGAGTCTTTAGCTTTAAATGGTAGATATTCAGCATCAATCTCTGATAATTATAATTCAGATTTAGTAACTTTAGGAATGACATATAAAATGGATACATTTGCTGATAACTTTGTTGTAGGACCATTTTTAAGTGGATTAGAAAATAATAAGTTTACTTCAGACAGATGGAGTGGAACTTTTGCATTTATGTTTGAAAATGAAGATGACTCAGATAGAGTATATTATTCACAAATAGATGATTCATTAAGTAGCGGAGATTATGCTACATCAACAAAAGTGAAACCTAAGTTTACTTTAAGTTTAAGAGATAAAAAATCAAAATGGTCATACTATTTTGAAGGATACTATATGGCAAATGATTTCTTAAAGGATACTAAAGCAGGAGAAGCAGACCAAAAAGCTACAAGAATTCATGGTGAAGCTAGATGGAATGATTCATATTCTAAAGGAAGATATGGATTTAATGTAGGATATAGAAATGAAACTTCAGATAAACCAGTGGCATATCAATATACAGAGGGAGAAAGAACAACAAGAGGGGTACATCAATTAAGATTAACGCCAAACTTCTCATATAACTTAGGCAGTGGATTTAGATTAGATATGAAAACTACGGGAGTTTTTGAGTATAACTATACTGGTGTAAGAGATGGACAAATGGATTTCTTAATGGAAAATGAGCACTATTTAGTATATACAGGATTTATGCCAAGATGGCAATTAAGAATGGGATATTATAGAGAAGATAGATGGATGGATAATGATAGTAATAAGCTTGGATGGGATAGTACTTTAAAAGCTGTTACTGAACAAGTAGGACCAGGAAGATATCAAGCAAATCAATTAAGACCATCAGCAACTTACTACTTTGGAAATGGAGATAGTATGACATTTGCTCTAAGAGTACCATTAGGTAATGGAGCTTGGTACAATGAGTTAGGAACAGATAAGAAAGCTTCTGAAAGCTATGAAACAAGATATACAGTAAACTATAACCATGTGGTGGTACCTGGATTCAATATCTTTGGAGAACTTACATTCTTAGATTTAAAAACTAAAGTAACGAAAGAAAATGATAGAAAAGTTACAAGAGCATACTCATTTAGACCAACAGTAGGATTTAGTTATAGTTTCTAATAGGAGGAAGGAGAAAAGATGAAAAAGAAAATAATATTAATATGTGCAATACTAGCTTTAACAACTACTTCTTTCTCTCAAGAGGTAGAAAAAATAGAGAATACAAAAAAACATGAGATTTCTCAACAGGAGATAAGAGATTATAAAAAGATAAGAGATGGTTGGGTAGAATTTTTAACTGGCTTACCACAAGATGATAGAATTTTAGAGATGTCAAAAGCTGACATCTCTAGAATAGTAGCTATGAATGAAGGAGTAGCAGATAAAGTTTATGAGAATATGAACTTTGATAAAAATAGAACATCTATTTTTAAAGGTGCTGAAAATATGAAAAATGGAGTTCATGTTATGAGACAATATGAGAACTTAGTAAAAATAGCTAAGGCATATGCAACTCCAGGAACTAAATACTATAAAAATGAAAAAACTAAACAAGATATAATAGATAGTTTAGATTGGTTGTATGATAATGCTTATCATGAAGGATTACCAGAACTAGGAAACTGGTGGCAATGGGAGTTAGGAATTCCTAAAAATCTAAATGATTTACTAACTTTAGTGTATGATGATGTACCAGCAGAAAAAAGAATGAAATACCTAAAAGCTTCTCAATATTTCCAACCTTATGCAGAGTGGTCAGGTGTAAGTCCATCGGCTTCTTACTCTTCATCTCCAGATAAGAGAATTTCTACTGGGGGAAATAGAATGGATACATCGATAATCTCATTTTTAAGAGGTGTATTGATGGAGGATAAGGTACAAGTATTAGATGGATTAAATGCAGTGGCTGATGTTGGAGAGTATGTAACTTCAGGGGATGGCTTCTATAGAGATGGTTCATTTATTCAACATGACAATGTAGCATATAATGGAACATACGCAGCAGTACTTTTTAATGGATTAGGTTCTATTTTATGGTTAATTAATGGAACAGAGTTTAAAATAGAAGACCCAAGAATAGATAATATTTATGAATCTATTTTAAATGGATATAGTTATCTTATGATAAATGGAGGAGTGAATGACTCTGTAAATGGAAGATCTATTTCAAGAGATAAGTCTAATGATGTTGAGAAAGGAAGAGCGTTAGTTAGTTCTTTTGCAATGTTATCAGAGGGAGCTAGTCCAGAGTATAAAGAAAAGTTACAATCGTTAATAAAGAAATTAATTCAAGATAATAATTCTTATTATACAATAGACAAAGTAAGTAATCAAACTATAAAAAATATCTTAATAGATATAATGAATAATAAAAGTATAAAACCTTTAGAAGTAAATGGGACAAAAGTTTTTGGTGCCATGGATAGAGCTGTATATTTCAATGGAAAAGATGGAAAAGTAGTAGTGTCAATGCACTCATCAAGAGTAGCTAACTTTGAGACAATGAATGGAGAAAATATAAAAGGTTGGTATACTGGAGATGGAATGACATATATCTATGGTAAGGATTCAAGTGCATTTACAGAATTTTGGCCAACAGTAGATGACTATCATCTACCAGGAGTAACTAATAGTTTAAATCCTAGAGGAGATAAATCAGGAGAGAGAAGAATGAAGCCATTTTTATCTCCAAGAACTTTTGTAGGCGGAGCTGAAACTGGAAAAGAAGCATTTGTAGGAATGGATATGATATCTTGGAATAAACAAACTGAGATGAAAAAATCTTGGTTTATGATAGATGGAGTTATTTTAGCAATAGCTTCAAATATAGATAGTAGAGATGGAATAATTCATACTACAATAGATAATAGAATTTTAGAAGATGGAAAAATCTATTTAGATGGAAAGCAATTAAAAGAGGAGATTACAATTCAAAATCCTAAAAATCTTTCTATAAACTTTAATGAAAACTATCCAGAAGAAAATATTGGATATAAGATAGTAGAAGCTCCTGAGGTAGTAGTAAAAGTAACTGAAAATAAAGGTAGTTGGAAAGATATTGGAGGAAGCTCTGATAAAGAGATAACAAAAAAATATTTTACAACATATATTAATCATGGAAAAAATCCTAAAGATGCAAAATATGCTTATGTAATTTTACCAATGTTCTCTAAAGAAGAGGTGGATAGTTTTGACACTTCAAGATTTGAAATAGTAAAAGCTGATAATGAGGCTCATATAGTTAAAGATAGACAAACTAATACAGTGGGTATAAATTTCTGGAAAGATAAACCACAAAAATTTGGAGGAATAAAAACTTACTCTACCCTTTCAGTCTTAAAGAAAGAAAAAGGAGATATCTTAGATTTATATGTAAGTGATCCAGCTCAAATACAAAATTATGATTCAAAAATTGAATTAGATGGAAAATATGAGTTAGTAGAAAGTACAGATAAGAATATCAAGCTAAATATTAAGAACTTTATAACAGAAATAGAAGTGGATTTAAAAAATAATGGTGCTACTAAATATATAAAACTAAGAAAAGTAAAATAGCTAATAAGTTTTCATAAAATTTTCCCAATAAATAGAGAGGATAGATTATTAATTTTCTATCCTCTTTTCTTTTATAGAAAAATAGTATCTACATTATTCTATAAAATGAATTATACAGAATAATGTAGATTTACATTAGAAATGATTTTGATTAAGATAATTATATAGTATTAAGTATTATTATAAAAATTAAATTTATGAGAAAAGAGGTTATGATGACAAGAAAAAATAGGATTACCTTTAGAAAGATGTTGCTTTCTATTGCAGTTTTAATCAATAGTTATGCTTATGGAAATTATCAATTTGAAGGAGGAATTCCAGAAAATATAATTGTTGGAAAGAATTCAAAAATAGAGATATCAAAAGAGATAGTAAAAGATGGAGAGCAATCTTTAAAATGGAAATTTAAAAAAGGAGATAAACTCTCTATAAAAGGAGATGTAGGATATAAACCTTTTCAAGAGGGAGGAAAGGAAAAATCAAGAGCAAGTTTTGCTATGTGGATATATAATAAAACTCCAATAAAAGATAAACTAAAGGTAGAGTTTAAAAAGTATGGAGAAACGAAGTCATACTTTGAAATAAATATGGATTTTACAGGTTGGAGAACTATGTGGGTGCAGTATGATAGAGATATGAAGGGAAGAGCAATTACAGGAATGGATGAAATAGTATTTGTTGCTCCTAATTCTGATGGAGAGATATATTTAGATCAGATTATACCTTCTATTTTGATAGATCCTAGATATAATGCTAGAGATGAGCAGGTAAATTTTGTAAATCTGCCAGCTGATTACACAGCTAATGCTCACTGGATGGCTCTATATAAAAATTATAATCAAATAAAGAAAAGTAATTTAAAAGAGATAACATCTCAAGAGAGAATAGGATTACAAAAGATAGGGGAAAAGTTAAGAAAAGATATATTGAAAAGTGTAAAAGTAAAAGATAAAAATATTAGAGAGAAGAGAGAAAAGTTAGAAGAGTATAAAAAACAATTCTTAGCTACTCCACAGTTGATAGAAATCTATGAAGAGTTATCAAAAGAGGAGTTTGCTTTGATAGATTATCTTCCACTTCAAGAGTTTGGAACTTATTTAAGAGAGCTAGCATATATGTATAATTCTACAAATGATAAAAACCAACAAGAAGAGATATATTCTATATTTAAAGATGCTCTTGATTTTATGTATAGTCAAGGGTGGACAAAGGGAAGCTCTCAAGGAACAATACACCATCTTGGATATAATATAAGAGAGGTATATCAAAGTATCTTACTTATGAGAGAACCGCTTTTATCTCATAGAGATTTAATTAAAGCTAAAGAGATGGTAATGTGGTATAGTGCTATGGGAATGATATATACTCCAAGTGAAGAGATAAAAGGTGTAAATATAGATGTATTGAATACAATGTTATCTGGAATGTTAACAGCTATAATGTTAAATGAAGATGAAAGAGTAGCAACTGCACAACTTAGACAATTCAATAATTATCTAGCTTACGGAATAAATTATACACCTGGTCTTTCTGGAGGTTTTAAAGATGATGGTTCTGTATTTCATCATATGCAAAATTATCCAGCTTATGCAAAAGGAGCTTTTGAAGGATTAACTCCAATAATCTATTACTTAGGAAATACAGATTTTGCTTTAGATGAAACTGCCTATAATAAGGTAAAAAAATCTGTTCTTATGTCAAGAATCTATTCTAATAAATATAACTGGTTAATTAGTATAAGTGGAAGACATCCAAATGATAGTTTTAAAATATCCACTGATGTATTTGGATATGCAGCATATGGGAAAAAAGAGGGTATAGATAAGGAGCTAGCTGAAGCATATTTAAGACTTGATAGTGGAAAATTTGCCAAAGAATTTAAAAAACTTGGGTATAGAGAGGAAGAAACTCCAAATGGAGCTTGGACAATGAATATGGGATCGCTACAACTTCATAGAAGAGATGAGTGGTTAGTGGGAGTAAAGGGATTTAGTAGATATTTGGTAGGAAATGAAACTTATAAAAAAAATAATCTATATGGAAGATATATGAGTTATGGAACTGTTCAAATATTACAAAACTCTTTAAAAGAGAGTGGATTTGTACAAGAGGGATGGAACTGGGCACACTATCCTGGAGCTACTGCTATTGCTTTACCATTAGAAGAGATGAAGTCGAGTATAGCTCAAGTAGATACATTTAGTGGAATAGAGGAGATGTTACTTTCAGATGAAACTTATTCTGGAGGAAATAACTTAAATAACAATGGTATGTTTGCTATGAAATTACACGAAAATCCAAAATATAATGGAAGCCATAGAGCTAGAAAATCTGTATTTTTCTTTGATAATAGAGTGGTATTATTAGGTAGCAATATAGAAAATGACGATAAAGTTAATGAAACTCATACTACTCTTTTCCAAAACTATTTAGGAGATGGGAAAATTGAAAAAGTAGAAAAGGTAACGAAGGGAGATATAGTTTTAGTAGATAGTCAAAATAATATCTATGCAGTTGCTAATGGAGAGGTACATTATAAAAGAGAAAAACAACACTCTTTTGACCAAAAAGAGGGAACTCCAACTGAAAATAATTATGAGTTAGCGTATATTAACCATGGAAAAAATCCAAAAGATAAGGGATATGAGTATAGTATCTTAGTTAAAGGAAATGAGGAGGAACAAAATAAATTTAAAATTGATAAAGGATATGAGGTACTTAAAAAAGATTATAATGCACATATAGTGGAAGATAAAGTATCTAAAATGAGGGGATATGCTTTATTTGAAAGTGGAAAGATAAAGGATAGGTATATCTCTGAAATAGATACCCCATCTATGATAATGATTGCTCCAATGGAAGCTGGGATAGAACTTAGTTTTGTTGATCCAGATTTAAGACTTTATGAAGGAAGAGATGAAAGTCAGTATGATAAAAATGGTAAAATGAGAGAGGTAAGTATATATTCTAGAGCTTGGAATAAAAATAATTCAATACCTCATACTTCAAAGGTTGTTTTAAATGGAAAATACAAATTAGAAGAGAATAAAGGGATAAAAGTTGAATATCAAGATGAGAAAACAATTCTTTATATAACAACTACTTATTCTAAAGTTATAAAAATTAAGTTACAAAAAATTTAAAAAATATTATAAATTCTTAAAGAGAATTTAAAGTAAAAAAGAAGATACTGTTGCAAATTCTTAAATTGCAATAGTACCTTCTTTTAAATTTTAAAGTTAATTCTTAAATACCATCTTCGTCATCAGTAGAGGTATTAGTTATAATAGGATTAAATAATATTATATTGTCTTTAGCGAAGTTTAAAATCTCATCTGCTATGTAATTTATATCTTCTTCTTCTGAAAGTTCGATTGCAGAGATTATCATTGGCATATTACAACCACCAAAAATCTTGTATTCTGGATTCTCTTCACTTAAGAGAACAGCAGTTGAAAAAGGAGTACCACCAACTAAGTCAGTTAAAAATAAAATTTGCTTACTATTTAATTCTTGAATAAGATTTTTTAATTTATCTTCTAATTCTCTATTTCCCATACCGTTATTAAAATCTACAAAATATACATTAGGTTGTTCTCCAAGAATATATTTTATGGTTTCTTTTATAGAAGTGGCAAATTGTCCATGTCCAGTTATTACAATAGGTATCATATGACCTCCATTATTTATAGTACACCAAAGAATTTTCCAACAATACCAATAACTAATGTTACTACTATTAGGAAGATAGGCTTTTTACCTTTTTTCAATAGATAGAACATGAATAATGTATAAAGAAGAGGAAGCATATTTGGCATAATTTTATCTATAATATCTTTTTGAATATCTATACTAATACTTCCTAGATTAACGACATAAGCGATATTCATTCTTACAAATGAAGCTATAAGTCCTCCAATAACTGTAAGTCCTAAGATTAGAGAACCGTTAGTTACATATTGAGTATCATCTTTTAATTTTTCAATAGCTCCTACTCCCATTTTATAAGAGTAATGCATTAAGAAAAATCTTAAGAAGAGATGAACAATATTAAAAACTAATAAGAAGATAATAGGACCAGCTATATTACCTTGTATTCCTAAAGAAACTCCAACAGAAGCAGCAATAGGAAGTAAAGTAAACCAGAATAAAGCATCTCCAATACCACCAAGAGGTCCCATTAAAGCTATTTTTATACCTCTTATAGAATCTCTACTCTCTTTATTTTCTTCCATTGCAAGTACAAGCCCTTGTACAAATGTAACTAAGAAAGGATGTACGTTGAAAAATTCTAGATGTAATTTCATAGAATTACTTAAATCTTCTTTATTTTTATGAATTTTCTTTAGTCCAGGAAGAATAGAATATAACCAACCACCAGCTTGCATTCTTTCATAGTTGAAAGAAGCTTGTAAAAGTAATGATCTCCAAACCATTCCATTTAAATCTTTTTTAGTTAAAACTTTCTCTTTACTTGTATCTCTATATTCCATCGCTATAATCCTCCTCACCATTTGCTGTTGCTACAGGTTCTAAGCTATCCATTTTTTTATTTATGAAGTAATCGTATAGAGCAATTATGAATCCAATTGCAGCAATACCTATAACAGGTAGATTTAGATAAGTTGCTAAGATAAATCCTAGTACAAAGAATATGATATAATTTTTCTTAAACATAATATTTAATAACATAGCAAATCCAATTGCAGGCATTAATCCACCAGCTACTCCAAATCCAGCTATTAACCACTCTGGTAAAAGCTCAACAATCTCTTTAGCTGCTTCAGCACCCAATGAAATTGGTAAAAATGTAACAACGAAATAGAATACAAATAATAGTGCCATTCCAAGATAGTTGATTCTTTCAATTCCACTTGTATTGCATTCTTCAGCAAACTTATCTGCCTTATGCATAACAGGTGAGAAGAAAGTAAACATCAATGTAATACAAGCTTGAACTGCTACAGCAAATGGGATTGCTATTCCAACTGCTGTTGCAGGATCTTGTTTAGTTAAAATAGTGAAAGCACTACCTATAATACCTCCAACTACAACGTTAGGTGGTTGTGCTCCTCCAACTGGCACTGCTCCCATCCATACAAGCTCAAGGGTAGCTCCAGCAATAAGCCCCATTTTTAAATCTCCTAGAATTAAACCTACAATTGCTCCTGTTACAATAGGTCTATGGATATGAAAAAGTCCATTAAATAAATCAATACCAGCAATACCAGCAAATATTGCTATTAACAATGATTCTAGTAACATAGTCTTCCTCCCTTAAAAATTTATTTTATTAATTCCCAAATATTTTCTTTTGCTTCAGTAGGAACTCTTTGTATTTCTACTTCTACACCAAGTTCTTTTAATCTATTAAAAGCTTTTATATCATTATCATCAACACAAACAGCCTTTGAAATTTGTTTTTTTCCTTCAGACATATGCATATTTCCAACATTTACTTTTTTTATAGGAACTCCACCTTCAACTAATTTTACTACATCTTGAGGTGTTTCAGCTATGATAGCTATAAGTTGTCTATCAGCAGCTTTGTGAATGATATCAATAGTTTTTTGAATAGAAAAAAATCTTGTTTGAACCCCTTTAGGTGCAGCAAGGTTCATTAAATTTTGTCTAGTAGGATTAGTTGAAACATCATCATTAGGAACTAATAATAAGTTTGCTCCTGAATATTGAGTCCAAGCAGTAGCTACTTGACCATGGATTAATCTGTTATCAATTCTAGTTAAAACGATATTAGGCATAATAAAATCCTCCTTAAAATGTTGTGTTGTACGTACCTCTTTCGATAATTTTACAACTTTAAAAATATAATGTCAATAGATAAAATGTTTTTTTTTAGTATTTTTTTTATTAAAAAAGTTTAATTTGAAGTAAAAAACAAAAAAAATAAATTTAGTTGATTTAAAAAATTATAGGTGGTTTTAAAAAGTAAATTTATTATTTTTGTATATTATATTTTATAAATAGAATATCTATTGTAAAATAGTTCTTTACAGTCTTAAAAAGAACAAAATGAGTTGTAAAAAACCTTGAAAAAATTTATTAGATACAAGTTGATTAAAAGTGATGAAAAAGCTGTATTTCTTGTATGATACAAGTTTAAGCCAGTAAAAATAAGGGTTGACAATGAAAAACAGAAAGGTTATACTTGTTATAACAAGATGATATCATTTTATTAAACCATGGGAGAAAAAATGTTTAAAATTGATAAAAAAAGTGAAATACCTTTATACCAACAGTTAGCTCATAGCATAAAAAAAGCTGTAGATGAGCAAAAGCTTAAAGAAAATGATAAGATTCCAGCAGAAAATGAATTTTGTAAAATTTATGATTTAAGCCGTACAACAGTAAGACAAGCTCTAGATATTTTAGAAAAAGATGGATATATTTATAAATTGAGAGGGAAAGGAAGTTATGTTTCTACTCCTAAGATATATCAAAATCGTTCTAGTTTTAGTAAGTTTTATGATGATATGAGAAGCCTTGGAAAAGTTCCAGTTTCAAAAATAATCTCATTGAAAATAAAAGTAGCTGATGCCTATGTAAGAGAAAAAATGCAACTAGAAGAGAATGAAATGCTATGCCAAATTAAATGGATAAGATATGGAAATAATGAGCCTCTTATTTATGAAACAATTAATCTTAACTATAAGCTAGTAGATGGAATAGAAATGAAAGAACTTACTGACAAAAAACTTTATGATATTTTATCTGAGGAGTACGGAATAAAAATGACACATGGAAAAGAGTTATTTTATCCATGTAAATTAGACATAAATGAAGCAAAAAATTTAGGATTAAAAGAAAATGATTTAGGAATGAAGGTAGAAAGGGTAGTGTTTCAAGGTAAAGATGTAGTAGAATATACAACTTCTACAGTAAGAGGAGATAGATTTATATATACTACAAATTTTTAGTTAAGTTTTAGGATTTTTTAGAAGATAAATTTAGGGGTGGTAAAATGACATTTATATCATTTGTGTTTATTACAGCATTAATAGCTTTTATATCTTGGTTAAAAACAAAAGATGAAGAGAATAGTGCAAAGGGGTATTTTTTAGCAGGTAGAGGACTGACAGCAACAGTAATTGGGTTTTCAATGGTTCTTACAAGTTTATCAACTGAACAACTTGTTGGAGTAAATGCTTCATCATATGCTAGTAACTTTTCAATAATAGCTTGGACAGTTCAATCAGTAATTCCATTATGTGTACTTGCAATATTCTTACTACCAAGATATTTAAAAGGTGGATTTACAACAATACCAGAGTTTTTCGAAGAAAGATATGATAAACAAACAAGACAGATAATGTCTCTTTTATTCTTAGTAGCATATACATTTGTAATGATTCCAGGAGCTTTATACTCAGGAGCAATAGCTTTTACACAAATATTTGACGTAGAAGCAATGTTTGGAGTAAGTTTTAATGTAGCATTATGGAGTGTGGTGTGGTTAATAGGAATTATTGGAGGAATATATGCTATATTTGGAGGATTAAAAGCAGTAGCAGTATCTGATACATTAAATGGTTTTGCTCTAATAATAGGTGGAGCTATGATACCTTTCTTTGCTTTAAAATATCTTGGAGAAGGAAGTATGGCAAAAGGAGTAGAGATAGTAACTACTACTCATATTGATAAACTTACAGCTTGGGGAGGAGCAGCAGATCCTGTACCTTGGACAACTATATTTACAGGAATCTTAATAGTAAACTTCTTCTATTGGACAACAAACCAAGCAATTATTCAAAGATCGTTAGCAGCTAAAAGTTTAGCAGAGGGACAAAAAGGTATATTATATGCAGGAGTATTCCTATTATTTTTACCATTTTTATTAAATGTACCTGGATTAGTATCATTCCATATTTTTGGAGATTCTATAAAAACAATAGACTTAGCTTATCCAATGTTAGTTTCAAAAGTACTACCTAAACCATTATTAGGTTTCTTTACAGCTTGCTTATTTGGAGCAATTTTAAGTACATTTAACTCATTTATCAATAGTGCTGCAACACTTTTCTGTTATGATATTTATAGACCAATATTTAAAAAAGATATTTCAGATGAAGATTTGATTAAAGTTGCTAAGATAGCAGGAACAATAATAGCAATAGTATCTATGATAATTGCTCCATTATTACAATATGGAACAGGAGGATTATTTTTACTATTAAAAAGATTTGCAGGATTCTTTAATATTCCAATAGTTGCTTTAGTAGCAGTAGGATTTTTAAATAAAACAATATCAGGAAAAGCAGCAAGAATAGTTGTATTACTACATGTTATTTTATACTATTCACTAGTATGGATTTTTAAAGTTCAAATAAACTTTACTCATGTAATGGGAGGATTATTTGTATTTGATATAGTTGCAATGTTTATACTAGGAAGTATTTTCAAAAGAGAAACTCCATATGTTCCATCAACAAGAAATAAATCAAATGTAGATTTAAGTGATTGGAAATATGTGAGAGAATTTTCAGCATTATTAATAATAGGTTTAGCATATCTTTATGCAGTATTATCACCAATAGGATTAGCTGGAGGAAATGGATTAGGAAGATTAACAGGAATATTTGTTGTATTAACAGTTATTATATTATTTATAATAAATAAAACAAAAAAAAAGAAACAACTAAGGAGGCAGTATTAAATGAATAATATAGCTTTTATATTATTAGACCAAGTAAGAGTAGATATGCTTGGAACATATGGACATAAAATAGTAAAAACTCCAAATATGGATGCTATAGCAGCAGATGGAGTAAAGTTTAATAATGCTTTTACACCAGCTTCAGTGTGTGGTCCAGCAAGAACATCTCTTTTTACAGGACAGATGCCAAGTAATCATGAATTAATGAGAAATAGTGAAAAAGGTGGAGAGGGAGATCCTAAATTAGATAATCCTAATATCATAACTGAGATGGGAGATTATGCTAACTACTTAATTGGTAAATGGCATGTTGGAAAAACAGTACTCCCAAGAGATTTTGGATTTAGAGGACACAACTTTGATGGATATGGATATCCAGGAAGTGGAGTATACAAAAATATGGTATTTGCTCAAGGACCAAAACAGGAGCCAAGATATAGAGAGTGGTTAGAAGAGAAAGGATTTGAGATTCCAGAAGTAACAAGAGAGTATTTTGGAGAGAACCCACATCTTAGAGTTCAAGAGTTATGTGGATTATTAAGTGGACCAAGAGAAGCTTCATTACCATTCTTCGTAGTAGATGAAGCTAAAAAAGCTGTATTAGAAGCTAAAAAAGAAAATAAACCTTTCTTTGTATGGATGAACTTTTGGGGACCACATACACCATGTGTAATACCAGAGCCATATTATTCTATGTATAAGCCAGAAGATATTGTGTTAGATGAGAGCTTTTATAATCCATTAGAAGGAAAGCCACTACACTATAAAGATATATCTAAAATGTGGGGAATGTGGAGTGCTTCAGAAGAGAGATGGAAAGAGGTAATCAGTAAGTTCTGGGGATATATAACTCTTATTGATGACGCTATTGGAGAGTTTGTAAAATTCCTTAAAGAAGAGGGATTGTATGAGAGTTTATTTATGGCAATAACTGCTGACCATGGAGATGCTATGGGAGCTCATAGAATGATAGAAAAGGGAGAGTTTATGTTTGATACAACATATAGAATCCCTATGATAATAAAAGATCCACTTTCAAATAGAAAAGGAGAGGAAGATAATAACTTTGTATATCTTCACGATTTAACTTCTACTTGTAATGAGGTAGCAGGGAAAAAAGCACCTGATTTCTTTGATGGAGAATCATTATTACCTATTTTAAGAGAGGGAAAAAATAATGATAGAAAAGGTGTATTAGGACAACTTGCTGGACATTTTGTGGCTTTTGAACAAAGAATGTGGAGAAGAGATGATTATAAACTTATCTTCAATGCCACTGATGTTGGAGAACTATATGATCTAAAAAATGACCCACAAGAGTTACACAATTTATTCTATGATGAGAAGTATTCTAAAATAAAAAGAGAGATGTTAGAAGAACTTCATGCTGAAATGGTAAAGATCAAAGATCCACTAGAAAACTGGTTATATAGAATAATCTATGAAATTTAATAGAGTTTAAATAAAAGGAGTTGTGGCAAATGATTTGTGACAACTCCTTTAAAATAAATTCTTGTAAAAAAGTGATAAAAGTGGTATTATCATAATAATTGGAAAATATTATGATGGAGGAATCTTATGTTATTAGGAAAAGAGAGGATTCCACTGTACTATCAATTAGCAGAGATTATAATAGGAGAGATAGAGAGTAAAGGGTTACATGAAAATGATAGGTTACCTGCTGAAAGAGAGTACTGTGAGAAATATAAATTAAGTAGATCAACAGTAAGGCAAGCTATAGATTATTTGGAGAAAAAGGGATATATATATAAAATTCAAGGAAGTGGAACTTTTGTTTCCTCTCAAAGATTAAAACAAAAACTTTTAAAATTTTATAGTTTTACAGAGGAAATGAAAAAACAAGGTAAAGTTCCTGAATCTAAAATTTTATCTTTTAAAGAAGTTGAAGCTAGTGAAAAAATTTCTAAAGAATTAAATATTGAAAAAGGAGATAAGGTTTTTGAACTGATAAGGCTTAGATTGGCAGATGGAGAGGAAATTATGTATGAAAAAACATACCTACCTGTGAAAAAATTTCCAAATTTATCAAAAAAAGATTTGCTAATTAGTCCATTATATGATATCCTACAAAGTAGATACAAGATGATATTCACAAAAGCCATTGAGAGATTTTCATTAGAAATTTCTGACAAAAAGGTTGCTGATGTACTTTCAATAGTAGAGGGAACACCAGTTATAAAGCTTCAGAGATGGACATATACAGGAATAGAGATTATCGAGTACACCATAAGTTCAGTTAGAGGAGATAGATTCGAATTTGAAGTTGAACTTGAGGAAGAGCAAAATAACAGACTCTAACGGGTCTGATTTTAATTAAAATAAAATTGGTACGGACAACAGTATAAATTTTAGGAGGAGAAGATGAATTATTTTGTAGGAATAGACATAGGTGGGACAAATGTTGAGATAGGTATTTTAAATGCTCAAGGAGATATTTTAGGAAAAGAGAGTATAAAAACTGAATCTAAAAAAGGAGCAGAGGATACTTTTAATAGAATTTGGAATAAGACAAAGGAATTAGCTGAAAAATTAAAAATTAAGGTAGAGGATATAGAAGCTATAGGATTAGGGATACCTGGACCAGTAGTGAATAACTCAGTGGTAAAAATAGCAGCAAACTTTTCATGGAATAACGATTTTCCTGCTAAGGATTTGATGGAGAAGGTAACAGGAAAACCAGTAAAAGTTGGAAATGATGTTAAGGTAATAGCTTTAGGAGAAACACTTTTTGGAGCTGGAAAAGGGTATAAAAATAGTATAACAATACCAATAGGAACAGGAATAGCAGCTGGAATAATAATAGATGGAAAAATATTAGAAGGAGCTGGAGGAGCAGCTGGAGAGTTTGGACATGTAGTGGTAAATAAAGAGGGGTATAAATGTGGTTGTGGACTTACTGGTTGTTTAGAAACTTATTGCTCAGCTACTGGTATAGTTAGAGAGGGAAGAAGAAGATTAGAGCTAGATAAAAATAATGCCTTATATGAAGTAATAGGTGGAGATTTAGAAAAACTAGAAGCAAAGCATATATTTGATTTAGCTAAAAAAGGAGATAAATTTTCAAGTGAGATTGTAGATTTCTTCTGTGAAAAATTAGCTGAAGGGGTAGGAATGCTTTTAAATATAATCAATCCAGAAATAATAATATTTACTGGTGGTGTAGCAAGAGCAGGAGAGATAATTACAGATGGTGTAAAAAAATATCTACCTAAATATGCATTAGGAATGACAATGGAAAACCTTATTTTTACATTTGGTAAGTTAGAAGAGGAAGCGGGAATAAAGGGAGCAGCAGCCCTTGTAATGAATAAATAAAATAAATTGAGGATAAAAGGAGAAAAAAGATGGAATTTAAAAATTGTGTAACTTGGCAAGAAATAATTCAACAACCTTCTATTTGGAGAGAGGAACTAGAAATAGTAAAAAATAACCTTAAGTCAATAGGAGCTTTTATTAAAAAAGTTCAAGGAAAAAAAGTAAAAGTAGTTTTTACAGGGGCAGGTTCTTCTGAATTTGTAGGAAATACTCTTTGTTCATATGTAAACAGCAAAGTAGATATAGATGTTTTATCAGTACCAACTACTGATATAGTATCTATGCCAGAACAATATTTAGAAGCAGATACAGCTACTATATTAGTTTCATGTGCTAGATCAGGGAATTCTCCTGAAAGTGTAGCTACAGTAAACCTAGCTGATAAATTAGTGAAAAATATTTATCACATCTTTATAACTTGTAATCCAGAAGGACATTTAGCAAAAATTTCTAAAGAGGGAGATAATAAATATCTTCTACTAATGCCTGAAAAAACAAATGATAAGGGATTTGCTATGACAGGAAGTTTCTCATCAATGGTAGTAGCAGGGGTATTAGTTTTACTAAGAAAAGATTTTGCTGAAATGGAAAGAAAAGTTACTTATGTAGCTAACTTAGTAGAAAAAAATCTAGAAAAAATATTAGCAGATGCTGAAACAATAACTGACTTAGATATAGAGAGAATAGTTTATTTAGGAGATGGAGCTTTAAAAGGATTAGCTGAAGAGGTATCTTTAAAAGTTCTAGAGTTAACAGGTGGAAAATTGGCTTCTTTCTATAACACATTTTTAGGATTTAGACATGGACCTAAATCAATAGTAAATGATAAAACAGCTATCGTATGTATGATGTCAAATAATCCATATACAAGAATATATGAATTAGACCTTTTAAAAGAGTTTAAAAATGAAGGTGGAAAGAAAAAAATAATCGTACTAGATACTGTATGTGATGAAGAGGTAAAAAATAACTGTGATTATTACTTCTCATTTGCTGATGAAAAACTAGGAGAGATTGAAGAGGTATTTGCGGGATTAGGATACCTAGTATATGGACAATTAATATCTTTAGTAAAATCTGCAAAATTAGGAATTAACCCTGATAATCCATGTCCTACAGGAGAGGTTAACAGAGTAGTTAAAGGTGTAATTATCCATGAATATAATAAATAATTTTTTAAAAAAGTAAATTTAAAATTTTAATAGATTTATAGGAGGAAAAAATGTTAGTATCAACAAGACAATTATTATTAGATGCTCAAAAAGGAAAATATGCTGTACCAGCTTTTAACGTACATAATATGGAAACAATTCAAACAGTAGTAGAGGCAGCTGTAGAGTTAAGATCTCCAATTATAGTTGCTGCAACTCCAGGAACAATGAAATATGCAGGACCAGAGTTTTTTATAAAACTTGTAGAAATTTGTGCAAATAAATATGATATCCCTATTGCTATGCACTTAGACCATCATGAGAGCTATGATGAGATAGTAAACGCTATTCAATTAGGAACTAAGTCAGCTATGATAGATGCTTCTCACTTTGATTTTGAAGAGAATATCAGAAGAGTTAAAGAGGTAGTAGATTATGCTCATAGATTTGATGTAACAGTAGAGGGAGAGTTAGGAGTTCTTGGAGGACAAGAGGACGACTTAGTAAGAGATGATAAAGATAGCAAATATACTAATCCAGTTCAAGCTAAAGAGTATGTAGAGAGAACAGGAATTGATTCTCTAGCAGTAGCTATTGGAACAGCTCATGGAGTATATAAAGAGGAGCCAAAATTAGATTTCGAAAGACTTGCAGAGATAAGAGCAGTTGTAGATGTACCATTAGTATTACACGGAGCTTCTGGAGTACCAGCTGATCAAGTTAAAAAAGCTATTGAATTAGGAATTACAAAAGTAAATATTGCAACAGAGTTAAAGATGCCATTTGCTGAAAAATTAAGAGAAGTATTAGTAAATAAACCAAATGAAAGCGACCCTAGAAAATATTTTGGACCAGCTAAAGAGGTTATGAAAAAAGTTGCTATGGAAAAAATCTTAATGTGTGGAAGTAACGGGAAAGCATAATGAGTAGAGTATTAACAGTTACTTTAAACCCAGCTATTGATGTGAGATATAATGTTGAAAATTTTAGATTAGGAAATGTCAACAGAACTCAAGGGATAGAAAAAAATGCTGGTGGAAAAGGAATAAATGTAAGTAGAATAATAAACCTTTTAGGTGGAGATATATTAGCAACAGGTATAGTTGGTGGATTTACAGGAAAACTTTTCTTAAAAAAATTAAATGAAAACTCTATAAAAAACAATTTTTTAGAGAGTGAGTATGAAACAAGAACATGTATTGCTATAATTGATGAGAAAATAGATGGAATTACAGAGATCCTAGAGTCTGGAAAAGGAGATATGGAAGTTTGTAATCTATTTATAAAAAAATATTTAGAAATATTAGAAGATAAAGAGATTAAAGTAATATGTGGTTCTGGAAGTTTACTAAAGGGAATAGACCCATTAGTTTATAATACTCTTATTGAAGAGGGAAATAAAAGAGGTATAAAATTTATTCTTGATACAAGTGGAAGTACACTAGTAAAGGGAATAGAAGCTAAGCCTTTCCTTATAAAACCTAATCAAGAGGAGTTAGAGGATATTTTAGGAAGAAAATTAAACTCTATTGAAGAGATAGCAGATGCAGCTAGAGAGCTTATGAAAAAAGGAGCTGAAAATGTTATGGTAACTCTTGGAGGAGCAGGAGCCTTACTTATAACACCAGAGAGAGTATATAGAGGAACATTTCCTAAAGTAGAGATAAAAAATACTGTTGGTTCAGGAGATTCAACAGTAGGGGGATTTGCTTATGCACTTTCTCAAGGAAAAGATTTAGCAGAGTGCTTTAGATTAGGAATAGCTTGTGGAACTACTAACGCTATGTTAGATTCTACAGGAACAATAGATATGGATATTTTAAATAATATTCTACCTAAAATAGAGATAAAATAGCTTTATAATAAAAGGAAAAAGTTTATTGTATTACCCTATAGGTTAACAAAACTTTTTCCTTTTTTCTTAAAGTAATTTACTGGCTAGGTAGTTACTATTATTCATTTAAACCAAAGTATTTCCCAGGAGAAACTCCCTCATATTTCCTAAAGATTCTTATAAAAGTATTTGAACTATTGTATCCAATTCTTTCGGCTAAATCTTTTATTTTAATATCTTTATTTTCAGCCATAATCTCTTTGGCTTTTTCTATCCTATAGATATTTAGATAGTTTTTAAAATTATCCCCCATAACTTTTTTAAATAAAATACTTGTATATTTAAAAGAGTGTCCTAGATAATCAGCAAGATTATCAAGAGAGATATCTATATGGTAATTATCTTCAAGATATTTTTCTATTTTATTTTTTATATCAGAGTTATCATCTTCATCTTTTTCTTTAGCTATTTTACATACATCTAGAATTTTTTCTTCAAATTTTTCTCTAAGCTCTTTTAAATCATTGGCTCTTAAAATTTCTTCACTACTAAAAATTTTAGGGTCAATATCTGAATTCATCTCTTTTAATTGAATTAAAATTCTTCCTAAACTATTATAAAGAAGCCCACTAAATTCTTTTAAATGTTTTTTATCAATATCTGCTGTGTTACTCTCATCAAATATTTCATCTAAGATTCTTTTAATTCCTATCTCATTAGCATTTAAAGTTTTAGTTATAAGCTTAGCTTCTATCTCAATAGGATAGTAATATTTCTTAGTTTGAGTTTCGTCTAAATCTTTAAGGAAAATAACTCTTTTTTGTTTGAATACAAACTTGTAATCTAATATTTTTTTAGCTTCTTTGTATGCTCTTGGCATCTCATTTAATTTAGCATATTCTTTTGTAATAGCAATAGAAAATGTCAATTTGAAGTTTCTTTCACAATGATTAGCAAGACAGATCATTACCTCTTCTAACTCTTCTTCGCTAAGTTTATCTTCTAAAATAATAGCAATACTCTTATAGTCTATATCTACTATTTCATAAATAACTTCCTCTTCAAAATATTTAGAAACAAACTCTTTAGAGATTTTAATCTTATCATAAATATTATCTGTAACTTCTACATCTAAAATTTCAAGAATTAAAACTCTATAGTTTTTTAAATTTAAAACAGGGATATTTGAGATAATATCTTGAATACTTTCTAAATTATTTAATCCAAGTAAAAAATCTTTAATTTTTTTTCTGTTTTGATAAACTTTCATATCACTAATAGTATATTCAAGATTTTTATTTTCTAATGTGATTTCCTCAATCTTCTGTTCTATAAATTTTACTTCTTGCTTGATATTTTTTCCTGAATAACCAATTTTAGTAGCTAAACTTCTAACAGGCTCAATTATAAAAAGTTTTAATAGATAGCATAAAAAGTATAATATTCCTGCTATTACAATAAGTTTAAATAATTCATAAGAAAAAATTTCAACCCTATTAATTTTAGGGAAACTATATATAAAATCACCATTAAAATAACTTATTTTAAATTTAATCATTTTTTCTGGAATAATATCAGAAAAAGGAGGTTTTTTTCCTAGATTGATATTAAAATTTCCGTTAGTCAGATACCAGTTATCTAATTCAAAATATATTTCTGAAAAAAAAGCTTCTCTATCTAAAGAGATTATCCAATAAATATTACTATTTTTCTCAAAACTTCCTTGATAAAATACAAAATTTATTTTTTCTCCCACTTTATTAAGAAATTTTTGTTTTTCTTCTAAATTTTCAGGAAAATCATTGTATTTGAAATATTGAGTTTTATCCATAACTCCTAAATTAGAAAAAACTAAATTTTCATTTTTTTCAAAAAATTCTATTGAAAATCCAAGTCTATTATATATAGTATTAGTTTTTTTCAAATATTCATAAAGTTTAATTCTCTTATATCTTTTTTCACTAATAGAAGAGTTTTCAGAAAAATATGCTTTAAATTGTGAACTAGTTTTTAACTCATAAAGAGTAATATTAAGAAAATTTAATTTTTTATCAATGCTCTGGTAAAGCTCTTCGGCTTTTTGTAAATTTTCTTTTTGGGTTTGATTGAGTATTTTATTAGTATTATAGATAGTCAATAAAAATATAATAAGGAAAACAAATATTGGAATAAGTTTATTTGAAATTTTATTCCAATACTCTTTTTTTAAAATAGTTTTCATAACACTCTCCTAAGCATAAAGTTAATTACTAGAAATAAATCTCTCATAAGCTTTTTGGTTTATTTCTAATGCTTCATTTAATCCAATATGTTTTAATTCTTTTAAAAAATTATCATATGTAGTATCGAAGTCTTCAACTCCTAATATCCATCTTTGACACATATCTTTAACAAAGGTATCTAATTTAGGTTTTATAGTTTGCAATTTTTCATTTTCAGCTAAGGTATATTTTAGTGTAGGCATAGGTTCTACTAAGAAGCCTTCTTGAGTATATCTTTTCATCCAAAAATTTGCATCAGTTTCTCCCCAAGCTTTTTCATACTCATAATCTTGAGGACCACCTATTCTAAATTGAACTCCCTCTTCTCTTAAAACTTGTAGAGGAGTTCTATTTTTATCCTTCATAACCTTCTTAGTAAAATATTTATTTCCATCAATATCTCTTAGAAATGTATCTCCCTCAATTCCCCAGTTAGCTAACTCATATCCTTTAGGAGAAAACCAATAATCAAAGTATTTTATAATAGATATAGGATCTTGAGCTGATTTAGTTATTCCCCAGCCACCTAAATAAGTTGGTCTAGCATCTGGAGCATAACGTTTACCTTTATATAGTGGGGGGTCAATAGCTATAAATTCAAAATTATTAACCTCTTCCTTTAATGAGGTATTATATGTACTTGTACTACTAAACCAATCAAATGTAGCTCCACCAAGATTATTTTTTAAAATATAATCTCTTGTTTGAAACCCTCTTGTAAAAATTTCAGAATCAATTAATTCTTCACTATACCATTTTATAACTTCTCTAATAGCTTCTTTAAATCTTTCTTCTTTAGGACCAAATTTAACTTTATTTTCATCTATATAAAAACTTATTTCAGCTCCAAATAAACCTAAGAGCTCTTTTTCCACAAACTCTGTATTTCTTTCAAAATATGGAATCTCATCAGGTATTCCATTACCATTTGGATCTTGAGTTTTAAAAGCTTTTAAAGTTTTATAAAACTCTTCCATTGTATTAGGAACTTTTAAATTTAAGTTATTAAGCCAATCTCTTCTAATATAGAGCCCCTGGGAAGCTCTCATAGCATACCAATCATAATAATCTGGGATAAAATATATGTTTCCATCTGCAGAAATTGCATCTTTTTTATAACGTGGATATTTTTCAAAAAAAGCTTTAATATTAGGAGCATATTTATCAATTAAATCATTTAGAGGAAGTATTTTTCCATTCATTCCAAGCTCTTCAAGTTTATCTCCTTGACTTAATGAGATGATATCTGGTAACTCTCCAAAGGTAATCATTAAATTAAAAGCTTGTATTTCATCAGCAAGATTTTTTGAACCAATTCCTTTCAATTTAATATTCGTATCTTTAAATGCTTCCTTAAATACAGACCAATTTTCATTAAAAACTAAGTCATTATGTATAGCTAATATTGTAACTTCCAATGGCTTGTCAGTTATTTTTAAATTATCTTGAGAGTATGTTGGAATTATAAAAAAAATAATTTCTAATAAAATAAATAATGTTTTTTTTAATATCATAATCTCTCCTTTTCTTTCAATAAACTGCCACTTAACAAGTATTATTTTATCATAAATTTTTTGTTTTTTCTATGTCAAAATTCTAGAGGATATTTTTATAAAATTTTTTGAAAATATAGACGAAAAAATAATTTGTAAATTTTAATAAATTTTAAATATTAAGAGGAAGATAGACGAAATTATAAAAAATAACTGTTTGATAAGAAAAAAATACAATAAAAAATGAAAATAAAACATCAAAAAAAATGTACAAAAAAAGGAAAAAAATAAAAAATATAAAAAAAATAAACAAACAAAAAGGAGAAGAATACAGAAATAGAAATAATTTTAAAAAAATAACTCTAAAATAAAACATCATCATTATTCTATTTTGTATTGAAAGAGAATAATGATGATTTCAATATTCTATTTTGTATTAAAAAAGAATAATGAAGATTTACATTAAGCCGAAATTTTAATATTATGTTGATGTAAAGTGAAGATAAAAAGAGGGAGGATTAACTATGAAAAAACCAAATTTACTTTTTATATTTGCAGATCAATGGAGAAGAGATGCAATGGGATTTATGAAAAAAGATGAAGTAATAACTCCTAATATTGATTCTTTTGCAGAAGAAGCATTAAGTTTTGATAATGCTATGAGTGCATGTCCACTATGTTCTCCTAATAGAGCTACTATGTTTACTGGAAAATATCCAATAAGTCATGGTGTATGGACAAACTGTAAAAATGGTTTAAATAATGTATTTTTAAAAGAGGAAGAGATTACTCTAATGGATGTTTTAAAAAATAATGGATATACAACAGGGTATATAGGAAAATGGCATCTAGATCTTCCAGAGAGTAATTTAGTAGAAAATCCAAAATCTGGAGCAAGAGATTGGGACGCATATACTCCACCTGGAAAGAAAAGACATGGGGTAGATTATTGGTATTCCTATGGAGCTTATGATCATCACTTAGAACCACACTATTGGAATGATAGTGAGGAAATGATACAGGTAAAACAATGGTCTGTAGAGCATGAAACAGATAGAGCATTAGAGTTTATTGATAAAAACAAGGAAAATCCTTTTGCCTTGATAGTTTCATGGAATCCACCACATACACCACTTGATTTGGTACCACAAAAATATGTAGATATCTATGCTGGTAAAAAATTTAAGGTAAACCCAAATGTTCTTTTAACTGATGTAACTGACCATACAGAGTCAGTAAATCCAAGACTTAATTTCACTGATGATGAGTATCAGGAGATAATGAGAAAATATTTTGCAGCAGTAACTGGAGTAGATGAAAACTTTGGAAGACTATTACAAAAATTAAAAGATGATGGACTTTATGATGATACAATAATCGTTTTAACAGCTGACCATGGAGAGTTACTGTGTGCTCATAGACTATGGAGTAAGCATGTATGGTATGAGGAATCAGTAGCAGTTCCTTTTATAATAAAGTATGGAGATAGATATATAAAAGGAAGAACAGAAAGTGTATTAAATGGAGTAGATATAATGCCTACAATACTTTCACTTATGGGGTTACCAATTCCTAATACTGTAGAAGGAGTAGACTTAAAAGAGGTTATACTTACAGGAGATAAGAAAGAAAACTATGCAATACTTTCTGCATATCCTGGACAAGTGAGAGCTGTAAAAGGTTTTGAAGAGGTAGGAGAAAAAAATATAGATTATGGTTGGAGAGCTGTAAGAAGTGAGAGATATACCTATGTAATCAATAGAGGATATAGACTAGATTATGGAGTGGAAAGATTACTTTATGATAATATAGCTGACCCATATCAATTAAATCCAATAAAGATAGATAAAATAGAAGAAAATCCATTAGCTGAAAAATTTGAGAAAATTTTAAAAGAATGGGCAAATAAATATCAAGATAATTTTAAATTTTAAATAGTTGTAGGAGGAAATAAAATGGAATTAAGTAGAGAGATGAGAGAAAGATTTTCAAAAGATGTAGAATTACCAAGAGAGATGCTATTTGGAGCATTACATGAGGCATTAAAAAAGATAGATGGAAATTGTAAAACATTTATCAATACATATCCAAGACCTTGTAGTACTAATTATATTTATCCTGGAATATTAAATGGTGGAGAATGGGATGACTGGACTAGTGGATTCTGGACAGGAATGTTGTGGCTTGCTTATGAAATAACAGGAGATAAGAGATATAAAAATGTAGCTCAATTTCAAATAAAATTTTATGATGAGAGAATAACAAATAAAGTAGGAGTAAACCATCACGACTTAGGATTTTTATATACTCCATCAGCAGTAGCAGGATATAAAGTAGCGGGATTAGAAAGAGCTAAAGTAGCAGCATTAAAAGCAGCTGATCATCTATTAGGAAGATTTAAAGAAAAAGGAGAATTTATTCAAGCATGGGGAGATTTAGATGATCCTAATGCATATAGACTAATAATAGATTGTAATATGAATGTACCTTTACTATTTTGGGCAACAGAGGTAACAGGAGATCCTAAATATAGAGAGGTAGCTACAAAACACATTAATACAGCAGCAAGTGTAGTAGTAAGAGAGGATAGTTCAACACATCATACATTCTTCTTTGATCCAGAAACTGGAAAACCAACAAAAGGAGTAACAGCACAAGGAGCATCAGATGAATCAGCTTGGGCAAGAGGACAAGCATGGGGAGTATATGGATTCCCACTAGCATATAGTTACCTAAAAGATGAAAAATTTGTAACACTATTTAAGAGAGTAACAAACTACTTCTTAAATAAATTACCAGCAGACAGCGTATGTTACTGGGATTTAATGTTTGATGATAATTCTGGAGAAGAGAGAGATACATCAGCAGCAGCAATAGCAGTATGTGGAATGTTAGAGATGTTAAAATATTTACCAGATACAGACCCAGATAAGAAAATTTATAAGAATGCTGTAAATACAATAATGAAATCATTAATAGAGAAATATACAACAAAGGATATAGAATATTCAAACGGATTGTTAACTCAAGCAGTATATAGTAAACCACATGGTTCAGGAGTAGATGAGTGTTGTATATGGGGAGATTACTTCTATATGGAAGCACTAGTAAGAATAATGAAGCCAGAGTGGAAAATGTACTGGTAATAAATTAAAATAATATAGGAATATTGAGGAGAATAAAACAATGGAAGCGAATAAAACTATAAGACCTTTTGGTATGAGAGATAAGATAGGTTATCTTTTTGGAGATTTTGGAAACGACGTAATGCTTATATTTGTAAGCCAATTTTTAATGGTATTCTATACACAAGTATGGGGAATGAAGCCAGCAGTAGTAGGAACAATGTTTCTAGTGTCAAGACTAGTAGATGCTTTTACAGATATAACTATGGGAAGAATAGTTGATACTGCTCCACAAGGTAAAGATGGTAAGTTTAAAAAATGGATAAGAATAATGGCTGCACCAGTTGCAATAGCAAGTTTCTTAATGTATCAATCATTCTTAAGAGATTATCCAATGATTGTGAAAATAGTATATATGTATATAACTTACTTATTATATGGAAGTATTTGTTTTACTGGAATAAACATTCCTTATGGAGCAATGGCTTCAGCTATAACTGACAAACCAGATGAGAGACAATCACTTATTACATTTAGAGCAATGGGAGCATATATTGGAGAGTTTTTAATAGGATTCTTTGGACCATTAGTAATCTATCAACGTATAATAACAGATGAAGGAGTTCAAGTAGTTATCAGAAATAATGGAAATATATTCCCAGTTGCAGCTGGAGGAATATCTTTAATAGCAATAGTGTGTTACTATATCTGTTATACTTGTACAACAGAACGTATAAAAGTACCTGCATTAAGTAAAGAGGGGGTATCTTTTGCAAGCTCTGTTAAGATGATATTTAGCAACCGTGCTATGATAGGAATACTAGGAGGAACTGTATGTTTAATATTTGGTAACCTATTAACTGGTGGAGTAAATGCTTATCTATATGCTTACTATTTCAAAATGCCAGAAGCACTTTCAACATATAATGCTATTAAATTAGGAGTAGCTTTAGCAATGGCAACAGGAGTTACTTTAGTAGTTAAGAAAATTGGAAGAAGAGAGTCTATCAGCGTGATGGCAGGGCTTGCCTCATTAGTATTTGCTTTATTATTCTTCTTAAGAATAAAAAATCCTTGGGTATATGTTGCTATTTCATCAGTTGGATTCTCAGGAGTAACTTTCTTTGGATATACAGTATGGGGAGCTATCATAGATGTTATTGATGACGCAGAGATTAAAAGTGGAAAAAGAGAAGATGGAACACTTTATGCTATCTATTCATTCTCGAGAAAAATTGGACAAGCTCTTGGAAGTAGTATAGTAGGATATGCTCTTGCAATTATAGGATTCCAATCTGGAGTAAAAGAGCAAACACAAGAAGTTTTAAATGGAATCTATAACTTAGCAACTGCTGTTCCTGCAACATTATTCTGTTTAGTTGTGTTAATGTTTATGTTAGTATATCCACTATCTAAGAAGAAAGTTAACGAGAATGCAGAAATTTTAAGATTAAAAAGAGAAGCGAAAAATAATTAATTCTCTGGAGGAATTATGCAGAATATAAAAGCTCTATTTAGGGAAGAAAAAATAAATAAAACTATTGAAAATTTAAAAAATAATGGATTTGATGTAGTATTAGTAAATAATGTAGAAGAAGCTGAAAAGCTTACATTACAAGAGATACCAAGAGGGAGTTCTATAAGTATGGGAGGCTCTGTTACTTTAAATATGACAGGGCTTCTACAAAAATTTAGAAGTGAAGAGTATTCTTTCTTTGAAAGATTTGCTCAACCTACTTGGGAAGATACAGTAAAAGTTATGAGAGAATCTCTTTTAAGTGATTACCTTGTAACAGGAACAAATGCTATAACTGAAGATGGAAAATTGTTACAAGTGGACTCTGGTGGGAATAGAGTAGCAGGTATGGCATATGGTCCAAAAAATGTTATAGTTATAAGTGGAATAAATAAAATAGTAGCTGATACTCATGAGGGACTTGAAAGATTAAAATATGCAGGACCTTTAAACTCTAAAAGATTAAATCATAAAACACCTTGTAATATAAGTGGAAAATGCGAAAACTGCTCTACTCATATGAGAATGTGTAATTTTATATCTATTATTTCAAACGGTAAAAGACCTTTTGGAAATGTAAAAGTAATTTTAATAAAAGAGGAATTGGGATACTAATGGATAAAAATGTATTATGGTATAAAAATAAAAGAGTTGAAGAGTTAAGTAAGGTACTATTGGATAAAGAGTATTTGATTCATTGTGTAGAAAGTTTAGAAGAGGGAAAAGAAAGAATAATCTCTTTACTTAACAAAGATAAAACAGTAGCTCTAGGAGATACTTGGGAATTAAATACAGAGGAATTCATAGAGAGATTAAAAGAGTGTAAATTTTTTAACTATATGGAAGCTGGAGAAAAGAAAGAAGAGATAAAAAGAGATTCTTTAACAGCGGAGATAGCTATATTAGAAGGGGAATTTATAACTGAAGATGGACAGATAGTTATGGTAGGAGATTATAATACAAGCTCTGCACTATTTGGTGCTGAAAATATAATTATACTTCTGTCTGAAAATAAAATTGTTAAAAATTTAGATATAGCCTTAGATAGAGTTGAAAAATTAAAAAAATACTATAAATTAAAAAATGAAAAATTAGGAAATCTGAATGATGGATTAAGTATTGGAGTTATTGAGAATGGAAGAAAGTTCAATAAAAGAATAACTTTAATATTTACATTGGAGGATACTGGGTTATAAAATAAAGAGCAAGTAACTTTATAGTTGACTTGCTCTTTTTATATTTAATATTTTAGAACTCTTAATTTTCCGTTTAAGAAAAAGGCAGTTTTACCGTAGAAAAGAGTATCATTTAATTTATAAGTTTTCTTTTGATTATTAATTTCCTTTGTAGAATTGAAGAAAATAATTTCATCATTATCTAAAGAGATTTTAATAGCTTTAGATTCATTTTCCTCAACTAAATCATCATTTCCTCTTCTCACTTGGATTTTCTCCAATTCAAAATCTTTAGGAGAGATTACAGTTATTATTGTAGTAGCTCCACTATTTAAAAAATTAGTAGTGATACGTTTACTAGGTTGGAGCTTATTATATTCTTTAGAGATTTGAATATCTTTTATATCAATATCCAATTTATCAGACCACTTCATAAATAGAGTATTTTTTCCTTGAAGGGTAACAGAGTTATTCTCAATAGTTGGAGTAATCTTATCATCAAGGTTAAAAAATTGAGAGTACTTATGTTCTCCTGATGTATTAAACTGGTCTACTATAATCCATAGCTCTGGTTTTAGATAAAAGATTTTTCTCATAGGAATAACGGGATTAGGAAGATTAAGATATCCTAAATGAGCTCCCTCTACATAGTCAAAATTTTTATTAAATTTATAATAATTATTTAAGGGAAGAGCAGCTTCAACTATTCCCCAAGCACCTTTAAATTTAGAAAACATCTCATCATCTACAATAGTTGTATTATGAGCATAACAATTTTTCAATTCTACTCTTACAGGATTTTCTTCCACATAGGTATATCTACCAGAATCAATTAAGAAATCTTCTCCATGATAGTTTAAATCGAAATGGAGTAAATTAGCATGTCCATGTCCACTTCCAATAGCTCCACAGTTAAACCATAGATAGTTCCCATCTTCGTGAAAAGAGTTACGTAGGAAGAAGTTTCCACTCTCTTCAAGAGCCATAGAAGGATATTTAGGATAGTTAGTAGGAATACTAGGATAATTTTTTATACTTTCTTCATCTAATTCCCAGATAGATTCAAAATCAATTTCAGAATACCCTGCAGATTTTAGAGTTCCATCTTTTAAAATAGCAGCACATCTAGTAATAATATCTCTTAAATCTGTATAATCACTATCTCCTTGCATAGGTTGAGTATGGCTAGGTTTTTTCATAGCCATATTTGAGTATCCTATTTTAGATATTGTTCTTTTTAAAAATGGGGGAATAGAAAATTTATGCTTTTTAAAATTTATTGCCACTTCAAGAATACAGTTTAAAACTTCATTTTGATACATAGGAGATTGTTCCCAATGTACTCCATCTGGTAATATTTGAATAGCACATTGATGTTTCAATCTTTTTAATGGTATAGAAAAATAATCAGTATCAGTGAGGTGGTAATAAAAAGCAAAAGTAATAAGTCCACAATTTTGTAAAACACCCCAATTACTTAAAATTCTAAAATCATCATAAACTTCAAGTAACACATCACATTGTTGTTTTAAAGATTTAAATATTTTTGTTTTAAACTCTTTATCAAAAGTATAATCTTTTTCAAAAATTTCTAAAGTTTTAATCCAGTTGATACATCTAAGTCCCATTTCAATAGTTCGAGAACAATCTTTATACTCTTCAGAAAAGATATCTACATTATCAATCCAAGAATTTATTTGTTTGATGAAAGTATCTAAATATTTTTTATCTTTTGTAAGATGATAGGCTTTGGCTAAGAAAGTCCAGAATTTATGTCTATTCATCATAAAGGTCCACTCTGGATCATCAAAAGGGATATGATTCCATTTTATATCATCATCAAAAGTTACTGGAGTTTTACAAACTTCCATATCCCATTTGTGGTTAAAAATAAAGGTATTACAGCAAATCATATCAGCTGTTTCTATTAATGTTTCTTTAGTCATATCTGCCATATTTTCCTCCTAAATATTTGTTATATATTTATTTTAAAAAATAAAATAGGATATGTAAATCTTTGTTTTTCTTTATCTTTTTTTAGAAAAAAATGTAGATAAAATAGAAATAGAAAATTAAATATAGAAATTTGAATATAAAAAAAATAGTAGTTTTATCCTTAATAATATAGGATAATATAATTGAAAAAATCCTGTTTTTATGATAAAATAGTTTACTGGAATGGTAAAAAAATACAGGAAATATTTAAAAATAAAAAGAGAAATAAAGGAGTAAAAATTGAATACAGAATTATTTATAAAATTATTATTGATAGTAGGAATAGGAGCAGGAATTGGTTGGGTAACTAACTATGTTGCAATAAAAATGTTATTCAGACCATACAAAGAGATAAACTTAGGATTATTTAAAATACAGGGGCTTCTACCTAAGAGAAAGCACGAGATAGGAGAGAGCATAGCCGAGGTTATTCAAACTGAGTTAGTTTCTTTACAAGAGATTTTAAAATCTTTAGATGGGGAGAAACTTGAAAAAGAGATGAGTGCGGTTATTGACAGAATTTTAGAAGAGAAACTTCAAAGTGAAATAACAAGAAATTTTCCTATGTTAGCTATGTTTTTAAGTAGTGATATGCTAGAAAAAATAAAAGGTATAATAAAAAATTCAATTTTAGAAAATAAAGATAATATAGTTGAGATGTTTTCAAATTATTTAAAAGGGAATGTAGATTTTAAAGGAATTATTGTAAAAAATGTAGATGCCTTCTCATTAGAAAAATTAGAAGAGGTAACATACACTTTAGCAGCGAGAGAGTTTAAACATATTGAAGTAATAGGAGCAATATTAGGAGCAATTATTGGTTTTGTTCAATTTATCATTGGAATGATAATGTAAGGAGAAATAAGTGGAGAGAGTAGTAGCAAATGAAGAGTTTGAAAATGAGATAGAGGTACAAAAAAGTCTAAGACCAAAAAGTTTTAGAGAGTATATAGGACAGGAGTCTTTGAAAGATAAGATGTCAATATATATAGAGGCAGCTAAAAGAAGAGGAAGTTCTGTAGACCATATACTATTATATGGCCCTCCTGGACTTGGAAAAACTACTCTAGCTGGGGTTATTGCCAATGAGATGGGAGCAAATCTTAAGATAACTTCTGGCCCAGTACTAGAAAGAGCAGGAGATTTAGCAGCAATACTTACATCTTTAGAGGAGAATGATATATTATTTATAGATGAAATCCATAGATTAAATAATACAGTGGAAGAGATACTTTATCCAGCTATGGAAGATGGAGAGTTAGATATTATAATTGGGAAAGGACCATCTGCTCGTTCTATCAGAATAGAGTTGCCTAATTTTACATTGATAGGAGCTACTACAAGAGCTGGACTTTTAAGTTCTCCACTTAGAGATAGATTCGGAGTTACTCATAGAATGGAATATTACACTGAAGAGGAGTTAGCTCAAATCATACTTCGTGGGGGAAAAATTTTAGGAGTAAAGGTGGAGAGAGAGGGAGCTTTAGAGCTTGCTAGTAGAAGTCGTGGAACTCCAAGAATTGCCAATCGTCTTCTAAAAAGAGTAAGAGATTATTGTGAGATAAGAGGAAATGGAGTAATTACTAAAGAAATTTCTATGAAGGCATTAGATATATTAGGAGTAGATTCAGTGGGATTAGATGATTTAGATAGATATATAATCAATGCTATAATAGACAATTATGGTGGAGGACCAGTGGGGATAGAGACATTATCGTTACTTTTAGGTGAAGATAGAAGAACTTTAGAAGAGGTATATGAACCTTACTTAGTAAAAATTGGATATATTAAAAGAACTAACAGGGGAAGAGTTGTTACAGAGAAAGCTTATGAGCATTTTAAAAGAGTGAAGGAGCAGGATAAGTAATGAAGATAAGTACAAGAGTTAGATATGGATTAAAGGCTTTAGTATATATAGCCGATAAAAGTAGTGAAAATAAATTAGTAAGAATAAAAGAGATATCTGATGAACAAGGAATATCAGTTCAATATTTAGAGCAGATACTATTTAAGTTAAAAAATGAAAATATAATAGAGGGAAAAAGAGGACCTAATGGTGGATATAGACTAGCCAAGGAACCTAAAGAGATTACATTGCATCAACTTTATAAGATATTAGATGAAGAGGAAAAAGTGATAGATTGTAATGAAAGTGAGGAGCATAAAGCAGTATGTAGTGATGGAACTTGTTCTGGAAAATGTATCTGGGGAAAATTGGACAATGCTATGACTAAGATACTAGAAGAAACAACTTTAGATGAATTTATAAAAAATAAAGATATGATATAGGAGAATCCTATGATAAGTGTTATAATATCAGAAGAGAATATTTTAGAAAATAAGATTATAATAGATGAAAAGGGAGATGTCAATCATCTAAAAAATGTTTTTAGAGTAAAAATAGATGAAAAAGTAAGAGCAGTAGACGGAGAAAAGGAATATCTTTGTAGAGTAGCAGAGTTAGATAAAAAAAGTGTAACTCTAGTTATAGATGAGATTTTTGAAGATAGATTTTCTACTAAGGTAAAGATAGATGCTGCTATTGGAATATTGAAAAATGATAAGATGGATTTAACTATCCAAAAACTTACTGAGATAGGAATAAATAAAATAATACCTTTGAGTACTAAAAGAGGAGTAGCAAAGGTAAGTGAAAAGAAAGATAAATGGGATTTAATTGTGAGAGAGGCTTTGAAACAGTGTCAAGGAGTGAAGCCTCTAATTATTGATGAAGTAACAAAAATAGAAAAATTGAAGCTGGAAGATTATGATTTAGTAATTGTTCCCTATGAGTGTGAAGATGAGTATACTTTAAAAAATCTTTTAAGAAAGCAGACAAAAGAGTTAAAGAGTGTTTTATATATAGTAGGACCAGAGGGTGGTTTTGATATTGAAGAGATAGAGTATCTAAAACAAAAGGGTGCTAATATAGTAACATTGGGAAAAAGAATTCTAAGAGCAGAGACAGCTTCTATTGTAGTAGGAGGAGTTTTAATCAATGAATTTCAATAAAAGAGTAGCTTTTTATACTCTAGGTTGTAAAGTAAATCAATATGAAACTGAGAGTATAAAAAATCAACTTCTTCAAAAGGGGTATACAGAAACAGCTTTTGAAGATGAGGCAGATATCTATATAGTAAACTCTTGTACTGTTACTAGTGTAGCAGATAGAAAAACAAGAAATATGTTGAGGAGAGCTAAAAAAGTAAATCCTCACAGTAAAGTAATAGTTACAGGATGCTATGCTCAGACTAATAGTAAAGAATTACTAGAGATGGAAGATATAGATTATGTAATAGGAAATAAATATAAAAAAGGGATAGTAAATTTTATAGAAGATATTGAGAATAGGACAATGGATAGATTGAAAAATGACAATATCTTTGATGAGTATGAATACACAGAGTATGAGTTTGCTACTCTAAGAGAGATGTCAAGAGCATATGTTAAGATACAAGATGGATGTAATAATTTTTGTTCATATTGTAAAATACCTTTTGCAAGAGGAAGAAGTAGGTCAAGAAAAAAAGAGAATATCTTAAAAGAGATAGAAAAACTTGTAAATGAAGGATTTAAAGAGATAATCTTAATTGGAATAAATCTAGGAGCTTATGGAGAGGATTTAGAAGAGGATATAGATTTTGAAGATCTGTTAGAGGAGATTTTACAAGTAAAGGGATTAGAAAGAGTCAGAATAGGTTCTGTATATCCAGATAAAATTTCTGATAGATTTGTAGATATGTTTAAATATAAAAATCTGATGCCACATTTACATATATCTCTTCAATCATGTGATGATACAGTTTTAAAGATGATGAAGAGAAAATATGGAAGTGATTTGATAGAAGAGAGACTTCTAAAGTTAAAAAACAGTGTAGGGAATATGGAATATACAGCTGATATTATAGTAGGATTTCCTGGAGAGAGTGAGGAGATGTTCCAAAACTCTTATAATCTTATAGAGAAAATAGGATTTTCAGGATTACATATTTTCCAATACTCTGATAGAGAAAATACTGTTGCTAGTAGATTAGAAAATAAGATTGACTCAAAAGTGAAAAAAGAGAGAGCAGATAGATTAGAAGAGTTAAAGAAAGAGATGGCTATAATTGAAAGAGAAAACTATATAGGAAAATCTTTAAAAATTTTAATAGAGGAAGAGATAGATGGGTATCTATATGGTTATAGTGAAAACTACTTGAGAGTAAAAGTAAAAGGGGACAAAAAAATGATTAATGAGATAATAGAAGTAAAGATTACCTCATTAGAAAAGGAGTTGTTAGTAGCAGATGAATAAAAGAGTGAGAGCAATATTTACAGTAATTTTAATAATAGTTGCATTAGGTGGATTTTTATTTGTAAATTCAATGAGAAAGAATCCAGAGCTAGATAAAAATAGTAGCTACTTAATAATAGGAAAAGAAAATCTTATAGCTGTGTACCAAGATAAATTAGCAGTAAGAATTCCTTTTGAAATAAATATTGATAAAGATACAACTGTAAGAGATTTAGTTGCTAATAAAAATGAAGAAGAAGTTTTAAAAACTATAAATAAATTATTGCCAGTTCAAGTAAATAATTATATGACAGTTAAGTTTGGACAAGTAAAATTAAATGTAAAAAATGCTAAAAATATTCCTGAAACAACAGTGGATAATAAAAGATATATAATAACATCTAGCTTATACTCTATGTATGATTCTTTGTACAATGAACAACAAAATAAAAATGAAGTAAATGAAAATATCATAGTGGATGTATTGAATGCTAATGGAATAAATGGATATGCTAGAAGAACAGGAGAGAATATTAAAAATAAATTAGGAATGAAATATAATGCTGCTAACTATGAGAAAAATTTAGAAGAGAGTTATATTATATTAAATGATATCTCAATAGAAAAAGCTCAAGATATAGTTATGCAATTGAATGAAAAATATTTTAAAATTCAACAGGTACCAACTATTCCAACACTTGCTAATATAGTAGTAGTGTTAGGACAAGAGAAAAATATAGATTTTACAATAGAGGTAGCTGGAGAAAATAATGCAACTGTTCAAAGTATAAGTAATGAATTAAAAAGAGAAGGATATAGAAAAGTTGAAAGTGAAAAAGATAAAATAAAAGTTGAGAGTTCTTTTGTAGAATATGCTTCTGAAGATTATTTTATAGCTTATAAGATAGCAAAAACTTTAAATATAGATAGTTTAATAGAAAATAATAATTTAAAAAATAAAATAAGAGTAATAACAAAGTAGTGAGAGAAAATGGTTTATTTAATTTCTTTTTTTCTAATTGTAGTTGAAGTGAGTTTACCTCTTACTGCTAATATGTATGGAGTTACATTACCATTTTTAACTTATTTAGTAAGTTTAAAAAAGGAAAAAGAGATAGGACTTGTTATTCTTGTAATTTTGATACGTTCTTTGCAAACAAATAATTTTTTTGAGATACTTATTATATTATTACTTGGTTATTATTTATTTCATTATTTATTTACACATCTAACTTATGGAAAAGCAAATATCATTCTAATTTCATTGTTACAGTTAGGAGTATATGCAGCTCTTTCTATAAATAGATTGAAAAAAGAGTATGTTATTGCAAATATTTGTATTTTTATAGTTTTAAACTTTATTTATGTAAAAATTTCAAAGAAAAGGGAAAATATTAAAGGATAATTATGAAAAAATTGAAGAGAAGGAATATTAATATAAAACTTGGAGAGGATAATAACTCTAGAAATATAATATTAAAAGCTTTTATGTTATTAGTCTTTTTATTAATGGGGTTAAGAATTTTTTATTTACAAGTTTTAATGGGAGATAAATATTCCTATCTCTCTCAAAGAAATAGAATAAAGATAAAGGAGATAGAAGCTCCTAGAGGAAAAATATATGATAGTAAGGGAAAACTTATAGTAACTAATGGTTCTGGATATAGATTGGTTTATCTCCAAGAGAGAAAACAAACACCAGAGGTATTGAAAGAGATTAGTGAAATTACAGGCTATAGTGAAGATTATATATCTAAAAGAATAAAATATGGAGAGATATTTCCATATACAAGAGAGAATGTCATAATTGATGATTTAAAACCAGAGATAGCTCATAAATTGATAGAGCAATTAATAGATTATCCATATCTTCAAGTACAGACTTATTCAAAAAGAAGATATCTTTTTGATGATGTAGCAGCCCATAGTATAGGATATGTAAAGAAGATATCTGAAAAAGAGTATGAAAAATTAAAAGATGAAGGATATGGACCAAGGGATATTATTGGAAAAGATGGACTTGAAAACAGATATGATAGAGAACTTCAAGGGGAAGATGGGTATGAATATATAGAAGTTAATGCCCTTAATAAGTTACAGAGAAAAATCGAAGAAAAAAAGAATCCAATTCCAGGAAAAGATATGCATATAACACTGGATATGGAACTTCAAGAATATATGGAAAAACAGTTTGAAGCTGATGGAAGAGCAGGAGCTTTCATAGCTTTAAATCCCAAAAATGGAGAGATAGTTACAATGGTAAGTTATCCAACATACTCATTGAATATGTTTAGTTCACAAATATCCTATGATGAATGGGATAAGATAATAAATGATCCTAGAAAGCCACTTTCTAATAAGGCAATAGCAGGAGAATATCCACCAGGTTCGGTATTTAAAGTGGTATCGGCAATAGCTTTTTTAGAAAATGGTGTAGACCCAAAAGAACAATATTATGATAAAACTGGATATTATCAAATAGGAAAATGGAAATGGAGAGCTTGGAAAGCTGGAGGGCATGGATATACAGATATGAAGAAATCTATAGTAGAATCTGCGAATCCATATTATTATAAATATTCAGATAAGATTGGACATAAGCCAATTATAGATGTAGCTGCTTCTTTTGGGCTAGGAGAGAAAACTGGAATTGATATTCCAGGAGAAAAAAAAGGTTTGCTTCCTGACACAGCTTGGAAAAAGAAGATGATAGGAAGTGGTTGGTTTAAAGGAGATACCATACTATTATCAATAGGGCAAGGGTATCTTTTGGTTACACCATTACAAATAGCAAATCTCTATGCAGCAATAGCAAATAAAGGGGAGATATATACTCCGCATTTAGTGAAGGAATTTAAAGATTCTAAAGGAAAAAGCTACCCTATAGAGCTATACAAAAAAGAGATTAAGCATTATCCAAAGTCATACTATAATATTCTAAATGATGCTTTGATAGCTACAGTATCACAGGATAATGGAACTACAAAAGTATTAAGAACAAAAGGAATGAAAGTAGCAGCTAAAAGTGGTTCAGCACAGAATGCTCATTCAAAAATAACTCATGCTTGGGTAGCAGGATATTTTCCAGCAGATGATCCAGAGATAGTTTTTGCAACTATCTTAGAAGGAGCTGGAGGAGGAGGAGCAGTAGCTGGAGGAATGGCTAGAAAATTTATAGATAAATATCTAGAGATAAAAAATAGACCAACTGAAGTTCCACAAGAGGAGAGAAAAATAGAAAATGATGAAAAAGATTTGTAATGGAGGGAGATTTTAGAAAAAAGGAGAGAAGATGTTAAGAACAGAAAAAGGTAGTATAAGTCAAGAAAAAAGAAAAAGATTAGAGAGAAAATTTAAGTTAGAAAGTAGTAATACAGGAGTAGATGGCATAAAAGAAAAAATAAAAGCTATCAAAGAAGGAATAAAAGAGTTAAAAACTGAAAAGGTAAAAAAAGCTACAGGTAAAGTAGCAAAGGAAGTAGCTACTAATATTGTAGTAGAAACAAAAGAAGCTAAAGCACAAAAAGAGGAAAAAATGTATGTAATACCTCTTGGAGGAATGGAAGAAGTAGGGAAAAATAGTACAGTAGTCCAATATAGAGATGAAATAATCATTATTGATTCTGGGGTTATATTTCCGGATGAAAATCTTTTAGGAATAGATTTAGTTATTCCAGATTTTAGCTTTTTAGAAAATAATAAAAATAAGATAAAGGGATTATTTGTAACTCATGGACATGAAGATCATATAGGATCTATTCCTTATCTTTATCAAAAAATTGATAAATCAGTTCCAATGTTTGGAGGAAAACTTACATTAGCATTAGCTAAATCAAAATTTGAAAATGGTTTTACAAAAGATATACCTAAGATGAAAGAGGTAAAGGGTAGAACTAAAATAAAAGTAGGAAAATATTTTACTGTTGAGTTTATTAAAATAACTCACTCAATAACAGATGCATATTCTCTTTTAGTAACTACTCCAGCTGGAACAGTATTTCATACAGGAGATTTTAAGATAGATTTAACTCCAGTAGATGGAGAGGGAGTAGATTTTGCAAGATTATCACAGATAGGAGAGCAGGGAGTAGATTTAATGTTATCTGATTCTACTAACTCAGAAGTAGAAGGGTTTACTCCATCTGAGAGAAGTGTAGGAGAAGCTTTTAAGGTAGAGTTTTCTAAAGCTAAGGGAAGAATAATAGTTGCTGCCTTTGCTTCACATGTGCATAGACTTCAGCAGATAGTAAATGTTGCACAAGAGTATGGAAGAAAGATTGCAATAGATGGAAGAAGTTTAGTTAAGGTATTTGAGATTGCTGGAAGTTTAGGATATCTAAAGGTACCTAATGATATGATGGTACCACTATCGGAAGTAGATACTTTAAAGGATAATAAAGTTGTAATTCTTTGTACAGGGACACAAGGAGAACCTATGGCTGCTTTATCAAGAATAGCTAAAAATATGCATAAACATATAAAAATAAAAGAGGGGGATACAGTAATTATCTCAGCTACACCTATTCCAGGAAATGAGAGAGCAGTATCTAATAATATAAATAATCTGTTAAAATATGATGCTGAGGTTGTATTTAAAAAAATAGCTGGAATACATGTATCAGGGCATGGAAGTAAAGAGGAGCAGAAGCTTATGCTAAATCTTATTAAGCCAAAATATTTTATGCCAGTACATGGAGAGCATAAGATGTTAAAGGCTCATCAAGATACAGCAATGGAAACAGGTATTCCTAAGAATAATATAATTATAGCTCAAAATGGTAGTAAGATAGAAGTTACAAAATCGGGAGCTAAGATAAAAGGAAAAGTAAATGCTGGGTGTACATTAGTGGATGGACTTGGAGTAGGAGATATAGGAAATATAGTACTAAAAGATAGACAACAACTATCACAAGATGGAGTTGTAGTAATAGTATTTACTTTAGATAAAGAAACAGGAAAAATAGTAGCAGGACCAGATATTGTAACAAGAGGATTTGTATATTCTAAAGAGTCAGATGATATAATCAAAGAAGCAATAGAGAATATTAAAGAAAAAATAGATGATACATCTAACTATTATTCGAAAGATTGGGGATTATTAAAGAATACTACAAGGGATATTGCTGCTAAGTTTTTCTATAATAAGACAAAAAGAAATCCAATGATTTTACCAATAATAATGGAAGTATAATAAATAAAGAAATATAGAAGGAGACAAAAATGGAATTAACAAGTAAAAGAAGAGCATATCTAAGAAAGAAGGCACATGATTTAGATGCACTAGTAAGAATAGGAAAAGAAGGAGTAACTGACAACTTAATTCAAAGTATATTAGATGCTATTGAGTCAAGAGAATTAATAAAAGTAAAAATACTTCAAAATTGTGAAGAGGAAAAAATGGAAATAATGGAGCAACTTTCTCAATGCAAAGAGTTTGAAGTAGTAGGAATAATAGGAAGAACTATTATACTTTTCAAAGAGAATAAGGATAAGCCTGTAATCTCTTTAGAATTAAAAAGTATTTAAGTAATAGAAAGGGGAGAGAGCTATGAGTCGTGGAATAATTTTTGGTAATAGAATACTAGATATAGTTTTTATAGCTTGGTTTATAGCTCAATTTTATAAAGTTTTAACAACTATTTTTTCAGATGGTAAGCTGAATATAAGAAGGATGTGGGAAACAGGTGGTATGCCTAGTTCTCATAGTTCTACTGTATCTTGCTTGACTACATGTATAGGGATTCGCCATGGGATAAGCAGTGATATATTTGCTATAGCAATAATTCTTTCTGGAATAGTGATGTATGATGCTACTGGAATAAGGAGAGCAGCTGGAAAGCAGGCTGGAGTAATTAATCAATTTGTAGAAAAAATACCTCTTATGTTAGGAGAGAAGAGATATGAAAAATATTTTGGAAAAGAGAAAAGTGAAAAGCTAAAGGAACTTTTAGGTCATACACCTTTTGAAGTATTAGTAGGGTGTATATTAGGAATAGGTGTAGGTTTAATTTTTACTGATTATTTACAGGGGTAGAGTAGATGAAAAATATACATAGTATGAGTATTGAAGAGATAAATAAAAAAGCAAAAGAGGTAAGAGAAACTTTAATAGAAACAGTAAGTAAAAATGGTGGGCATCTATCTTCTAATCTTGGAATAGTAGAACTGACACTGTGCCTACATAATGTATTTGACTTTTCCAAAGATAGATTACTATTTGATGTTGGTCACCAATCTTATGTTCACAAGTTACTTACTGGAAGAGATAAGAAGTTTTCTACTCTTAGGCAAAGAGGAGGAATAGGTCCTTTTACAGATCCTAAAGAGAGTAGTGCAGATCCATTTATCTCAGGACATGCTGGAACTGCACTTTCGGCAGGAGCAGGGATAGCTATGGCTTCTCCAGAGAAAAAAGTGGTAGTAGTGATAGGAGATGCATCTATATCTAATGGTCACTCTTTAGAAGCTCTTAATAATATAGGTGGAAATAAATTAAAAAATATGATAGTAATCTTAAATGATAATGAGATGTCTATTGGAAAAAATGTAGGTTCACTTTCAAGATTTTTTGGAAAATTTATGGTAAGTGAAAAATACATGAGTTTAAGAGATGATATAAAGGGAATAATAAAAAAAATAAAGGCTAATAAAGTTTCTAATACTTTAGAAAGAATGGAGTTCTCATTAAAAAATTTTTTCTTACCTCTAAGCATGTTAGAAAGTTTAGGGTTTAAATTTTTTGGAGTATTAGATGGACATAATCCTGAAGAGTTATTGTCAACTTTAAATAAAATAAAAAATATGGAAGGACCTATATTTATACATGTTAAGACTCAAAAAGGAAAAGGTTATAGTTATGCAGAACAGGATAAGGAAAAATTTCATGGAATCTCTCCTTTTGATATGAAAACAGGAAATACTAATTCAACTGTAAAAACTTATTCGAGTATATTTGGAAGTGAGATAGTAAAATTAGGAGAAGAGGATAATGATATCTATGTAATATGTTCTGGTATGGTAAAAGGGACAGGACTTGGAGAGTTTTTCAAAAAGTTTCCAACAAGAGCAATAGATACAGGTATAGCTGAAGGGCATGCTGTAACTTTTGCTGGGGGACTTGCTACTCAAGGGAAAAAGCCATATGTAGCCATATATTCTACATTTTTACAAAGAGCATATAGCCAACTTATACATGATATCTCTTTACAAAACTTATCTGTAAGATTTATAGTGGATAGAGCAGGAATTGTAGGAGAAGATGGGAAGACTCATAATGGACTTTATGATTTATCAATATTTTTAACTATTCCTAATTATACAGTACTAGCACCAGCAACATCAAAAGAGTTAGTAGAGATGTTGGAATTTTCTAAAGATTTCCAAGAAGGACCACTTATGATAAGAATACCAAGAGAAGTGGAATATAATATAGATAAAGCTAAAAAATTTGAGTTTGGAAAATGGCATGAGATAAAAAAAGGAAAGAAGAATCTTTTTATAGCAACAGGAAGTATGCTAAAAGAGATATTAGATATAGAGGATAGATTGAAAGCTAGAGGAATAGAGGGAACAATAGTCAATGCTTCTACTCTAAAACCATTAGATGAAAAATATCTTTTAGATTGTGTAAAAGAGTATGAAAATATATTTGTTTTGGAAGAAGCCTATGAGAAAAATTCTTTTGGAAGCAGTATAATGGAATTTTACAATGAAAGAGATATAGATGTTAGAATTAGAAAAATAGCTCTAAAAGAGGGAGCTATTCCTCATGGAAAAAGAAGTGAGCTTTTAGAAGAGTTTGGTTTGAGAGGCGAAAATTTAATAAAAAGAATTGAGGAAAAAATAGATGCAGGAAAAAAATAGGAGAGCACTTGGTTTTATAACCTCTCTATTAGAGTTAGAGATGGTACAGGATTTAGAACTTTTTGATGACCAAGGAGTAAAGGTTTCTACTCATACATATGATGTTTTAAAAATCTCAATAGATGAGCTAAAAAGAGATTATAGAACATTTTTAGAAGCAAAGGAGAGAGTGGATTTTTTTGCTTTGACAGTAGGAATTATAATACATGATTTGAGTAAGGGAAGTATAAGAAAGATGGAAGAGAAGTATTCTCATTCTCAAATGATGTTAAAAAAACCAGAATATATAACAAAAGAAACTGAAAAAGTTTTAAAAGAGATAGAGGAAAAAGTAGGAGCAGAACTAAAGGAGAATATTAAGAAAAATATTATTCATATAGTTCTATCTCATCATGGGAAATGGGGAAAAATTCAACCTAATAGTAAAGAGGCTCATATTGTTCATAGGGCTGATATGTATTCAGCTAAGTATCATAGAATTAACCCTATTGGTGCAGATAAGATATTGGATCTTATGGTTAAAGGAGTCCAATTAGACGATATTCCAGATAAGTTAAATTGTACTCAAGGAGTAATAAAGGATAGATTAAAAAGAGCAAAACAGGAGTTGAAAGTAAAAACTACTAAACAGCTTTTAAATTACTATAAGAAAAATAAAAAAATCCCAATAGGGGATAATTTCTTTATTCAAAGAGTGAGAGAAACTGAAAAGTTAAAGAGAGTAGTAGATAAAAAGGGATTTAAAAATATTATGTTAGAAAGTCCGCTACTACCATATATGATAGATGAGGAGATATTTAAAATCTGAGGTGTACAATGAAAGAAAGGTTAGATGTTCTACTAGTAAAAAGAGGTTTTTTTCCAGATAAAGAAAAGGCTCAAAGAGCTATTATGGCTGGACTTGTAATAGTAGATGAGAAAAAAATAGACAAGAGTGGAACTATGATAAAACTAGATAAAGAGCCTAATATAAGGATAAAGGGAGATTCTTTAAAGTATGTAAGTCGTGGAGGATTGAAATTAGAAAAGGCTGTATCAGTTTTTAATATAGATTTTAGTGGGAAAAAAGTATTAGATGTAGGAGCATCAACTGGAGGATTTACAGATTGTGCCTTACAAAATGGAGCTGAATTTGTATATTCAGTAGATGTAGGAACAAATCAGTTAGATTGGAAATTAAGAAATAATCCTCAAGTAAAATCTTTAGAAAATATGCATATAAAGGATTTGACTTTAGAGGATATTGATAATAATAAAGTTGATTATATAGTTATGGATGTTTCATTTATCTCTATAAAAAAGATAATTGGAGATTTAATTAAGTTCTTTAAACCAGAAACAAAGCTTATGGCTCTTATAAAACCACAATTTGAAGTGGAGAAAGAACATATAGCAAAAGGTGGAATTGTAAAAGATGATACTAGACATATAGAGGTAATAAAAGATATAATAGAGTATGGAAAAAAAGAGGGACTTTATTTAGAAGGTTTAGATTTTTCTCCTATTACAGGAACAAAAGGAAATGTAGAATATATCTCTCTTTTCGGAAAAGATTCTTCTAAGGAAATAGATATAAGTATAGAAGAGATAGTAGAGAAGGGTAGAAGTTTAGGAGGTACAATATGAGAGGGCTACTTAAAAATAAATTAGTAATAGTAATTCTATCAGCTTTAATATTTACTAATTGTTTTGGAAAAGAAGAGGTTAAAGCAACTAATAAAGCTAGCGAAGAGTCAACAGGATTTTTATCTAATATCAGACAGCTTAAAGAGTTGTCAGATATAATGGATGTCATCAATCAAAATTATGTGGGAGATAAAGAGGTAGATAGAAAATCTCTTATGCAAGGAGCTTTAAAAGGAATGATAGAATCTTTAGGAGACCCACACTCTAACTATTTTACAAAGGAACAGTTAGAAAATTTCCAAGAGGATATTAAGGGAAAATATGTAGGAGTAGGAATGGTAGTTCAAAAAAGAGTAAATGAACCATTAGTAGTAGTTTCTCCTATTGAAGATGGACCAGGATATAAGGCTGGAATGAAACCTAAGGATAAAATTATAGCAATAGATGGAGTATCTACATATAATCTTACTAGTGAAGAGGCAGTAGAGAAATTAAAAGGAAAAGAGAATACAAAGGTAAAAGTTACTGTTGTAAGAGATGGAATAAAAGACCCTAAAGAGGTAGAGATAACAAGAGCAGTTGTAGAATTAAAATATGTAAAGAGTAAGATGGTAGATGATAAAAATAAAATAGGATACTTAAGACTTACTCAATTTGGTGAAAATGTATATCCAGATGTAGCAAAAGCATTGGAAGGATTACAAAAGCAAGGAATGAAAGCTCTTATATTTGACTTAAGAAGTAATCCTGGTGGAGCTTTAGATCAAGCTATAAAAATTTCTTCCATGTTCTTAAAAGAGGGAAAAGTTGTAAGTGTAAAATCTAAAGATGGAGAGGAACAAATTTCTAATAGAGAGGGAAAATATTATGGAGATTTTCCATTAGTAATACTTATTAATGGAGGAAGTGCTTCAGCCTCTGAAATTGTTTCTGGAGCTATTAAGGATAATAAAAGAGGAATACTTGTAGGAGAGAAGAGTTTTGGAAAAGGAAGCGTACAAACTCTAGTTACTCTACCTGATGGAGATGGAATAAAGCTAACAATAGCTAAGTACTATACACCTAGTGGAGTATGTATCCATGGAGTAGGAATAGAGCCAGATGTTAAGGTAGAGGAAAAAAATGGATATATGCTATTTGATAGTGTGGTTACTAATATAGATGAAGAGGGAACAAAGGAAAATAAAAAAGAGCTAATCAAAGAGGTAGTAGGAGAGAAAGAGGCAAAAGAGTTTGAAAATCATCAAGATATTCAACTAGATACTGCTATTGGAATTTTAAAAGGAATACTACTAGAAAATAAATAGGAGAGAAGAGATATGTTATACATAGTGGCAACACCTATTGGAAATCTTGAGGATATGACTTTGAGAGGAATTCGTATCTTAAAAGAGGTAAACTACATATTTGCTGAGGATACAAGAGTTACAAAAAAATTATTAAATCATTTTGAGATAGAGAATACTGTATATAGATATGATGAGTTTACAAAGATGCACCAGATAGCTAATATAATCAATCTTTTAAAAGAGGGAAAGGATATAGCATTAGTTACTGATGCAGGAACACCTTGTATATCTGATCCTGGATATGAGTTGGTAGATGCGGCTCATAAAGAGGGAATAAAAGTAGTGCCAATTCCTGGAGCAAGTGCTCTTACAGCTTCAGCTTCTGTAGCTGGACTTAGTATGAGAAGATTTTGTTTTGAGGGATTTTTACCTAAGAAAAAAGGAAGACAAACTCTATTAAAATCTTTAACTGAGGAGGAGAGGACAATAGTTATATATGAATCTCCATTTAGAATAGAGAAAACTTTAAGGGATATAGAGCAATTTATAGGAGTAAGAGAGGTAGTAATTATCAGAGAGATTACTAAGATATATGAAGAGATAATGAGAGGAACTACTACCGAACTTATAGAGAGATTGGCTAAAAATCCTATCAAAGGAGAGATTGTTCTTCTGATTAAAGGTTTAGAGGATTAAGAGGAGAGTTAAGTTATGTCAATGACAAAAATCAACTGGTATCCTGGACATATGAAAAAAACAAAGGACTTAATAAAGGATAATATGCAACTGATAGATATAGTTCTTGAAGTAGTAGATGCAAGAATACCTTTATCAAGTAAAAATCCAGATATTACAGTTTTTGCAAAAAATAAGAAAAGAGTAATTGTTTTAAATAAGTCAGACCTTGTAGATAAAAAGGAACTAGCTTATTGGAAAAAATATTTTAAAGAGAATAATTTTGCTGATGAAGTATTGGAGATAAGTGCTGAAACAGGATTTAATATAAAAGGACTATATTCAATAATAGAGAAGGTATCAGCAGAGAAAAAAGAGAAGATGATGGCTAAAGGTCTTAGAAAAGTAAATACAAGACTTATGGTTGTAGGAATACCAAATGTTGGAAAATCTAGACTTATCAATAGAATTGTTGGAAAAAATAGTGCTGGGGTAGGAAATAAACCTGGATTTACTAAGGGAAAACAATGGGTAAGAATAAAAGAGGGATTAGAGCTTTTAGATATGCCTGGAATACTTTGGCCAAAGTTTGAAAGTGAAGAGGTAGGACAAAATTTAGCTATTACAGGAGCTATAAGAGATGAGATACTACCAATAGAGGAGATAGCTGGAATATTAATTTCTAAAATGATAAGATATGAGATGTGGGATGTACTGAAAGAGAGATATAAACTTTTAGATGAGGATAAGAGTGAAATAATGGGAGAAATCTTAGAAAAAATAGCTCTTAGATGTAAAATGTTTAATAAAGGTGAGAGTCTAAATGTACAACAAGCAGCTTATACAGTACTTAGAGATTATAGAGGTTGTAGAATTGGAAAATTTGGACTAGATAGATAGTTGTGGAGGAGTTATGGAAAAGCTGAATGTAGATTTAAGTGTTTTAGAGGAGATACTTGTAAATTTTTTAAGAGAGGAAGCTGGAAAAGTAGGATTTAAAAAAGTAGTACTTGGTCTTTCTGGAGGAATAGACTCAGCTCTAGTAGCTTTTTTAGCAGCAAAAGCTTTTGGACCAGAAAATGTACTAGGAATAATGATGCCATATAAGACATCTAGTAAAGAGAGTGTAGAACATGCTAAACTTGTGATAGAAAAAACTGGAATAAGAAGTAAGTTAGTAGAAATCACTCCAATGGTAGATGCTTATTTTGCTATGAATCCAGATATGAGTAGCTTAAGAAAAGGGAATAAGATGGCAAGAGAGAGAATGTCAATACTATTTGATCATTCAGCAGTAGAGAATGCTCTTGTACTAGGAACTTCCAATAAAACAGAGTTATTACTAGGATATGGAACACAGTTTGGAGATTCTGCATCAGCTATTAATGCCATAGGAGATTTATATAAAACTCATGTATGGGATTTATCAAGACATATGGGAGTACCAAATGAGCTTATAGATAAAAAACCAAGTGCAGATCTTTGGGAAGGACAAACTGATGAGCAAGAGTTAGGTTATTCATATAGAATGGCAGATGAAATCTTATATAGATATGTAGAAGAGAGAAAGACAATAGATGAGATAGTGAAAGAGGGATATCCCCAAGAAGTAGTTGAAAAAATTATTAAAAGAACTAAAATTATGCAATATAAAAGAGTTATGCCTGTAATTGCGAAGGTTTTCTCAAGAGGAATAGGAACAGGATTTAGATATCCAAGAGATTGGGGAGTATAAAAAGAGTTGAAAATAGATTAAGATAAGGGGTTGAAATTTATATGGAAAGAGATGAGCACTTAAGACAGGAGTTAGATGAGTTTAAAAAGGAAAAAGAGAGAATAAGAAATATTGTAGGAGAGATAGGAGGAAAAAATAATAAACAACATAAGATAGTGAGCTTAATATTTGTTTTATTAATAGGAGTACTTTTAATCTTAGGTGTTGTTTTACAAAAAATTACTTTATTTCTTACATTGGAGATAGTAGCTCTTTTAGGAGTATTCAAACTTATTTGGATGGCTTATGAAACACAAAGAGCAAGTCACTTTCAATTTTGGATACTTAATTCGTTAGAGTTTAGATTAAATGAGATAGACAGAAGAGTTAAAAAAATTGAAAAAATGTTAAAAGAGGAATAAAAAATAAAGAGGAGTCTATTATAATTAAAAATTATGAGAACTCCTCTTTTATTATTCTTTATATTTAGTAGAATTAGAGATTGATAAAAAAATATAAATAATATATACTATAGATAGAGAATAGGAGGGAGAGAGATGGAATTAAAAGATTTAAAAAATGTAATAGATATAGATATTGATGGAAGTTTAGCTAGATTTGGAAATATGGAAAGTTTTTATATCAAATTTTTAAAAAAATTTATAGATGATAAAAGTTTTATAAATTTAAAAGAGGCTTTAGAAAATAATAATATAGATAAAATAGGAGAGGAAGCTCATACTCTAAAAGGTGTAGCTGGAAATTTAGGACTCAATAAGGTATATCAATATTCAGTGGAGTTAATGAGATTAGCAAAGGAAAACAATCTTGCAGAGATAAAAGAAATAGTAGAAAAATTAGAAGAGGAGATAGAAAAAGTAATATCAGCTCTAAAAAATTTATAGAATTTCAAATAAAAGAGAGAATAGTAGTAACAACTAAAAATCCTCTCTTTTTATTTTCTTTAAGTTTATTTGACGAATATTAATCAATGAGCTATACTCTTATTGAATAAAAAACGAGAGAAGATGATATATATTTCAGTAGCTTTAGGAATAGAAGCAAAACCTATTATAAAGTATTTTAATTTGAAGAGAGATAATAGTATAAAAAAATTACAAGTTTTTAAAAATGAGAGAGTTACCTTGATAATAACAGGAGTAGGAATTTTAAAAAGTGCAATAGCATTGACATATATTCTCTCCCAAAGTGAGATAGATGAAGATGATATATTTTTAAATATTGGAATTTGTGGAGCTAAAAGTGAAAAATATAGTATAGGGGATATAGTCCTATGTAATAAAATAATAAATTCAGAGTTGGAGAAAAGTTATTATCCAGATATGGTGTTTAATCATTCCTTTAAGGAAGGAAGCCTAGAGAGCTTTAATATCCCTGTATATTGTGGAGATGAGGTTGTAGGAGATTTAGTAGATATGGAAGGGGCAGGACTCTTTGAAGCTACTACATATTTTTTTCAAAGTTACCAACTAAATTTTATAAAGATAGTATCTGATTATTTAGACAGAGAGGTAGAGCAAAACCAGGTGGAAGAGTTAATTTTAAAATCTCTTCCTCAAATAGATAGTTGGTTGATAGAAAGAGAAAAATTTAAAGTAGAAAAGGAGATAGATTTCTCTTTAGAAGAAAAATATTTGATAGAGGAACTTATAAAAAAAGCTAGATTTACAGCAACTATGGAAAATGAATTAAAAAATTTGTTACTTTATTATAAATTGCAAGGAAAGAATATAAATGGAATTTTAGAAAAATATAGGGATGTAGAGATAAAAGATAAGAGAAATAGTAAAAAAATCTTAGAGGAGATCAAGGAGGTAAGATGAAAGAGAATAATGAATTTGAGATAATTGATACAGCTGGTTTTGATGCAATAGAAAAAAGATTTAAAAAAATTTATCCTAAACAGGAGGAGATACATTTCCACGCTCAAGTTTCATCAAGATTAGGTGGAGATGACCCACTTGATGGAATAAGTATATTTAGAGGAGATGGGTATTATCACTTTGTAACTTTTGGTTTTAGTGAACTCTATGAAAAAGAGAGTGATGATATGGAGTATAGTGGATATGGTTTTGAGCTTACATTTAAATTGAAGATGACAGAGGAACAGAAAAAGAGAAAGAAAAGAGACTTTGATATAAAGGACAGGGAGCTAAAAAATATCTGTTCCATATTACAAGAGTTAGCTAGATATGTATTTGAAACAGGAGAGATATTCCAGCCTAACGAGTATATTTGGACAGGGCAAAAAGAGGGAATAGATTATAATAAAAAATCTAAGATAACAGGATTTGTAACAACTCTTGATATGGCAGGGGAGATATCTACTCCTAATGGTAAAGTGCAATTTGTAGAGTTAGTAGGTGCTACTGATAATGAATTAAAAAATATAGATAGTAATAAATTAAAAGTAGAAGAGTTATTAAAAAAATTGAAAACTGATATTACAGATTATAATAGAAAGAGTATTATATAGAAAGGATAATTTTAATAGATGAATTTATTAAATAGAAGTTTTTCTCACATATATATTGAAAAGGAAGCAAAGCAATATGAAGAAAGTAAGAAAATCATTGAACGATTTCCAAACTCTCAAATAGTAGAGATAGATGATTATAAGGAGATTTTTTCTAAAAATAATCAAAATTTTTCACTACAAAAAAGGACACCTAAACTAATATTAGCAGTGAAAAAGGAAAATTATCTCTATGAGGGAGCAAAGGTGTGTGAAAGTTTTGGAAATGAGAATTTTTATTACTCATCATCTATTTTAAACTGTATATATGATTGCGAATACTGCTATCTTCAAGGGGTATACTCTTCTGGAAATATAGTTATTTTTGTAAATCTAGAAGATATGTTTCAAGAGATAGAGAGAATATTAAAAGAGAAATCTATGTATATCTGTATTTCTTATGATACGGACTTGATGGCTCTTGAAGAGGTAACAGGCTTTGTAAAGAGATGGCATGACTTTGTAGCTAAGTATAAAAATCTCAAAATAGAGTTACGTACTAAAAGTGCAAGTATAAAGATATTTAAAGATCTAAAACCTAATCCTAATTTTATAATAGCATGGACAATATCTCCTAAGAGATTTGCTCAAGAGCATGAGAGAGGTGCTGCACCTTTTGAGTTGAGAGTAAAATCAGCTAAAATTTTAATAGATAGTGGTTGGACTGTAAGAATCTGTTTTGATCCTATGATAAAGGTAGAAAATTTTTATGAAATCTATGGTGAGATGGTAAGGGAAACTTTTAAAGAGATAGATAGTAAAAAAATTTTAGATGTAAGTATTGGAACATTTAGAATATCTAAAGAGTATATGAAAAGAATGAAAAATAATAGAAAAAACTCATTGATATTGAATTATCCTTTTCAATGTCAAGATGGGGTATACAGTTATCCGTTAGATGAAAATAGTAAGATGTTAGAGTATATGAAAAACTTAATATTAGAATATGTGGAAGAAAGCAAAATATTTATATAGAGGAGAGAAGATGAAAAAAGTATTGATAACAGGGGCTACATCTGGAATAGGACTAGCTATATCAAAAAAAATGTTAGATATGGGATATAGTGTCTATGGAGTGGGAAGAGATTTTAGTAAGATTGATATAGCTTCTTCAAATTTTTACCCAATTATTTGTGATCTTATAAAATATCAAAATATAGAGGATATGATAAAAAAATTAAAAAAAGAAGTGGATATAGATATACTTATTAATTGTGCAGGGGTAGGATATTTTGGACCTCATGAAGAGATAAACCCTACAAAGCTTCATAAAATGATAGCTCTTAATTTAGAAGCTCCTCTTATTTTAACTCAGCTTCTTCTTAGAGATTTGAAAAAGAGAAAGGGAACAGTTATAAATATATCATCTATTACAGCCACTAAAGCTAGTACATATGGTTGTGCATATTCTGCTACTAAGGCTGGGCTTGTGCATTTTTCTAAGGGATTATTTGATGAAGTAAGAAAAACAGGAGTAAAGGTAATTTCTATCTTACCAGATATAACAAAGACTCCTTTTTATGATGAATTAAATTTTAGAGAGGGAGAGGAAGAAGAAAGTTATATTCTTCCAGAATGTGTAGCAGATGCAGTGGAGAATATACTATCTCAAAGAGAGGGAACAGTGATTACAGAGATAATATTACAGCCTCAAAAACATATAATAAGAAAAAAATAAAATTTTTTCAAAAAATACTTGACAAAAAGAGTAATATATAGTATATTATTATTGTAGTAAATATGAAACGATTACAAAAAAGAAAAATAAGAATAAAATAAATTAAATGAAATTTAAGGAGGAATTAAAATGGCAAAATGGAGATGTAAAGTTTGTGGAGAAATTATAACTGATGAGGCAATGACTCAATGTCCTGTATGTAAGGCTGGAAAAGATAAATGGGAAGAAGTAGTAGAAGGAGCAGGAAGAGTTTGGGCAACTGAGCACAAAGTTGGAGAAGGACTAGCTTGTGGAGATGAAGAAATAATTGCTGGATTAAGAGCTAACTTTGAAGGAGAGTGTACAGAAGTAGGAATGTACCTAGCAATGTCAAGAGTAGCTGACAGAGAAGGATATCCAGAAGTAGCAGAAGCTTATAAAAGAATAGCTTTTGAAGAAGCTGAGCACGCAGCTAAATTTGCTGAATTATTAGGAGAGTGTGTAACTGCTTCTACTGAAGAGAACTTATCAAGAAGAGTTGAAGCTGAGTACGGAGCAACTTCAGGAAAATTTGATATCGCTAAGAGAGCAAAACAATTAGGATTTGACGCTATCCACGATACAGTTCATGAAATGGCTAAAGACGAAGCTAGACACGGAAGAGCTTTCGCAGGATTATTAGAGAGATATTTTGGAAAAAAATTCTAATCAATCTTTAGAAAAATAAAAAATAATTAGTATTAAACTACATCTGAAATCTTAGATATTAAGGTAACAGATGTAGTTTTTTATTTTAAATTAATTTCTATAAAAAATATTTTTTTATTGATAAAATTAATGATATAAAGTATAATTATATGGGATAAAAATAAATGGAGGTAGAGATGAAGAAAAAATTTAATATGCCAGATACATATGTCATAATATTTTTTGTTGTAATATTTGCAGCAATACTTACACATACTGTACCTGTGGGGAAATTCCAAATGGAAAAGGTAACTTATGTTACTGAAACTGGAGCTGAAAAATCTAGAGAGGTTCCAGTAGCTGGAAGTTTTACTTATGAATTGGATGAACAAGGGGAACCACTAGTAAAAGGAGTTAAATTCTTTGAGCCAGGAGGAGAAGTTGGAGTATCTAACTATGTTTTTGAAGGTATAACAAGTGGAGATAAATGGGGAACTGCTGTAGGAGTAATTGCTTTTATTATAATAACTGGAGGAGCTTTTGGTATAATTTTAAGAACTAAAGCAGTGGAAGCTGGACTATTTACTCTTATTAGAAAAACTAAGGGTTCGGAGTATCTATTATTACCAATAGTATTCTTCTTCTTCTCATTAGGAGGAGCTGTATTCGGAATGGGAGAAGAGGCTATTCCTTTTGCGATGGTTTTAATACCTATAGTAATTGGAATGGGGTATGATGCTGTTACAGGAATCTTAATAACTTATGTTTCTACACAGATAGGATTTGCTACTTCGTGGATGAATCCATTTAGTGTTGCTATAGCTCAAGGAGTTGCAGGGGTACCAGTGTTATCAGGAGCTAGCTTTAGAATATTTATGTGGGTATTCTTTACTGCATTAGGAATAGTATTTACATTGAGATATGCAAAAAAAGTAAAAGAAAATCCTCAATCTTCTATATCTTATGAAACAGATGCTTTCTATAGAAATGAATTTAATATGGAAGAGCAACAAGATATAGAATTTAAATTAGGACATAAATTAGTTTTATTAATAGTAGCTTTAGGAATGGCTTGGGTAATTTATGGGGTTGTAAAGTTTGGATATTTCTTACCAGAAATAGCTACTCAATTTGTAATAATGGGAGTTGCTTCAGGTATTGTAGGAGTAATATTTAAACTTGGAGATATGAGAATTAATGATATTGCTTCATCTTTTAGAAAAGGAGCAGAGGATTTAATAGGAGCAGCTATAGTAGTAGGAATGGCTAAAGGAATTGTATTAGTTCTTGGTGGTGCTGATGCAGGAACACCTAGTGTTTTAAATACTGTACTTAACTGGGTAGCTAATGGATTAAGTGGATTACCATCAGCAATTTGTGCTTGGGTAATGTATATTTTCCAATCTGTATTTAATTTCTTTGTTGTATCAGGATCAGGACAAGCAGCACTTACTATGCCTATAATGGCACCACTATCAGATTTAGTAGGAGTACCAAGACAAGTAGCTGTATTAGCTTTCCAATTAGGAGATGGATTTACTAACTTAATAGTACCTACATCAGGAATATTAATTGCTATATTAGGAATAGCAAAATTAGATTGGCTAGTATGGGCTAAATTCCAAATAAAATTCCAAGGAATTTTATTTTTCTTTGGTTCAATATTCGTTATAGTTGGAGTATTAATGAATTTACAATAAAAATTGAGGGTGTATATGCACCCTCTTTTTTTAAATTATTAATTATATAGAAATAAAAGTAAAAATAGTATAGCAATTATTTAAATTCTATGGTAAAATATAAAGTCGAATAAATTTTAATTATAAGGAGAAGCGAATAATGAAGATAGGATTTGATCACAATAAGTACCTTGAAGAACAATCTAAATATATTTTAGAGAGAGTTAATAATTATGATAAACTTTATCTTGAGTTTGGTGGAAAACTTATGTTTGATTTACATGCTAAGAGAGTTTTACCTGGATTTGATGAGAATGCTAAGATAAAAGTATTACATAAATTAAAAGATAAGCTTGAAGTAATAATCTGTGTTTATGCTGGAGATATAGAGAGAAATAAAATTAGAGGAGACTTTGGAATTACATATGATATGGAAGTTTTCAGATTGATTGATGATTTAAGAGAGCATGAACTTCAAGTAAACAGCGTTGTAATCACAAGATACAATGATCAACCTGCAACAACTTTATTTATTAATAAATTAGAGCGTAGAGGAATAAAAGTATATAAACATAGAGCTACAAAGGGATATCCTACTGATGTAGATGTAATAGTTAGTGATGAAGGGTATGGACAAAATCCATATGTAGAAACAACTAAGCCAATAGTTGTAGTTACTGCACCTGGACCAGGAAGTGGAAAATTAGCTACTTGTTTAAGTCAATTATACCATGAATATAAGAGAGGAAATGCAGCTGGATATTCTAAGTTCGAAACTTTCCCAGTATGGAATGTACCTTTAAAACATCCTTTAAATATAGCTTATGAGGCAGCAACTGTAGATTTACAAGATGTTAATATGATAGATCCATTCCATTTAGAAAAATATGGTGAAACAGCTGTAAATTATAATCGTGATGTAGAAGCTTTTCCATTATTAAAGAGAATAATAGAAAAGATAACTGGTAAAGAGTCAATTTATCAATCTCCAACAGATATGGGAGTTAATAGAGTAGGATTTGGAATAGTAGATGATGAAGTAGTAAGAGAGGCTTCTAAGCAAGAGATAATCAGAAGATATTTCAAAACTGGTTGTGAATATAAAAAAGGTTATGTAGATTATGAAACTTTTAAAAGAACTCGTACAATAATGGATGCACTAGAATTAAAAGAAGAGGATAGAAAAGTTGTAGGAGTAGCTAGAAAAAAATTAGAGGATATAAAATCTAAGCAAACTGAGCCAGCTTCTGCAATAGCATTTGAGTTACCAGATGGAACTATGATAACTGGTAAGGCATCTCCACTTATGGATGCAGCTTCAGCAGCTATTTTAAATGCTGTAAAATATTTTGCTGGAATTAATGATGAGATATTATTAATCTCTCCAGTTGTATTAGAGCCAATCTTAAATTTAAAAGATAAAACTCTTCAAAGTAAAAATATTGCTTTAAACTGTGAAGAGATACTTATGGCATTAAGTATCTGTGCAGCAACTAACCCAATGGCACAAGTGGCTGTACAAAAATTATCAATGTTAAAAGGAACTCAAGCTCACTGCACAAATATACTTGGAAAAACAAATGAACAAACTTTAAGAAAATTAGGAATTGATTTAACTTGCGACCAAGTATTCCCAACAGAAAATTTATATTACAATGATTAATAAATTAGGAAATATAAGAGAGGAAGACTTTCTTGTATTTCCTTTTTTTCTAGGGGAATTTAGAAAAAAGTGGTATAATTGAGGAGAAAATAAGTGGAGGTGAAAGATGAGATTTCAATTAAAAAATGTTGGAGTTATCTCTGAAGCAGATATGTTATTAGATAATATAACTTTGATAGCAGCTGAAAATGACAGTGGAAAGAGTACAATAGGGAAAGCACTATTTACTTTAATAAATACAATGAATTATTTTGAAGATGAATATATTTCAACTGTAAATAAAATGCTTGAAGTTACACATTATGGATTAGTTAAATTAATTGAGCAAGAAGAAGAGATTTATTCTAAAAAAATTATAAAAAATCTATTAGAAAATAATTTTATATTTATAACAAAGACAGAAATAAATAATTTAAAAAAATACTTAGAAGACATATTAAGTGAAACAATAAAATATAAGAAAAAAATTTTTATAGATGATAAAATTTTACAAAAAATTGAAGTAAATATAAAAGAATTAAATAAATATGTTGATAAAGATAATGATATAAAAAAACTCTTGAGTTTAGAAAAATCCTTAAAAGAGTTTTTAGAAGCATTATTTAAAGTTTTTAACGAAACTTTAGATTATAATTTAATTGAAAAAGAATCTTTTCAAAAAGCACTTAAAGAGGAATTTGAAACAGGAATTAGAAATATATTTGAAGATAAAGAGGAGTCATCATTAATATTAGAAGATGAAAATAGCTCAATAGAGATAAAATTACTTAATGATGAAGTAGTAGAAACAAAGCTTCCAATAAGAGAGTTGAGAAATAACTATAATATAATATATATAGAGTCTCCTCTTATAATAGATTATTTAGATAAAATTTGTAGTGAAAAAGAGAGAAAAATAGATGATAAAAACTATATTTTAAAAGAAAATTTGATGAATAAACTTGAGTTTAATATAGTTGATAATCTTTTAGGAAAAGAGAAAGAGATAGAAAAAATAAATAAACAGATAGTAGAGATAATATCTGGAGAATTTACTTTTGATAAACAAACTAGAAAATATAATTATAAGAAAAATGGATACAATATCAATGTAAAAAATACAGCTAATGGAATAAAAACTTTTGGATTAATAGAGATGTTACTTAACAATAGAAGATTGAATGAAAAGACAATTTTGATTATAGATGAACCAGAGGTACATCTACATCCAAATTGGCAGGTTAAGTATGCAGAGATATTGGTAATCTTGGCTATGAATTTAAAAGTTAAAATTTTATTAAATTCTCATAGTCCTTATTTTATAGATGCTATAAAGATTTATTCTGAAAAATATAGATGTAATACTAGGTTTTATTCTATGGTGGATTCAAATGAAAGAACTTCAAAAATATTATTGGATAAAACAAATGAGTTAAGCTTTATATATAAAAAATTAACTGAAGCATATGAGATATTAAAACAAGTAGAATTCAGTGATGTGTAATGAAAAATGAAAAAGATATAGAAAATTTTTTCAAGGAAAATTATAGTGATTATTTACAAACTATCTCTTTGGTTTCAAAGGATGACTCTGGAGAAACACCTATTTCAATGATAGAAAATGATGATGTAAAGATATTTAATTTTGATAAGGGTGTTCTAAAAAAAATCTGGAATAATTTGGGAAAGAGATATGAGATAATGGCAGTAGATGGATTAGATTTTCAAAATGATACTGTCTATCTAATTGAATTTAAAAATGGAAAGTTGAACAAGAAAGAGGATAAGATAGGAATTAGATTAAAATTAACAGAGTCATTATTAGGGATAGTTAGAGGTTTTGAAGATATTAAGTTTAAATGTGATTTTGAAAATCTTCTAAAGTTACAGAAAAAATATATATTAGTATATAATGAAGAGAAGAATTATATGTCAGCTTCTTTTGGAAATATTTTAGAAGGAAGAGCTAATATCCAAATTTTAAAAGAGATTTTATCAGAGTATGAAAAAACACTAGTAGATAAAATACTATTTATGAGTAAGACAGACTTTGAAGAGTTTTATTTAAAAAAATATTATAGAGACTAAAAAGGAGAGAAGAGTGAAAATATTAGTAGTTAGATTTAGACAGATAGGAGATTCTATCTTAGCAGCTCCAATATGTACTACGCTTAAGCAGACTTTTCCAGATGCACAGGTAGACTATGTAGTGTATGAGCATATAGCTCCTATATTTGAGAAACATCAAGGCATAGATAATGTAATAAAAATAACTAAAGAGGAGCAGAAAAATCCTTTTAAATATATAAAAAAGGTTTGGCAGGTTACTAGAAATCATTATGATATAGTGATAGATATAATGTCTACTCCTAAAAGTGAATTATTTACACTATTTTCTAGGGGAGCTAAATATAGAATAGGAAGAGCTAAGAAAAAAAGAGGTTATACATATACTCATAAGATTGAGGAGCCAACAGGAACAAAAAATAAAGTAGATAAATTTTTAAGAATGTTAAAACCTTTAGAGCAAGAGTATGATGTAAAATATACAGAGGATTTTTCTATACATATATCAGAAGATGAAAAAATGTATATAAGAGATAAGATGATAAAAGCTGGTGTGGATTTTTCTAAGCCAGTATTTGCTTTTGCTATCAATGCTAGAGTTCCTGCTAAGGTGTTTAATATAGATAAGATGTTAGAGATAACTAGAAGAATAATAGCTGATATTGACCCACAAATAATTTTTTACTACTCTCCAGCAGAAAAAGAGTTTGCTTTAAAGGCTCATGAAAGATTAGGGCATGATCCTCATATATTTACTAATATAGAGACTAAAGATATAAGAGAGTTAGCAATGCTACTTAAAAATTGTGATATGTTCTTTGGAAATGAAGGAGGACCTAGACACCTAGCTCAAGCAGTAGGAACACCTAGCTTTATAGTACAAAGACCTAATCTTGATATAAAGGAATGGATAGTAGAAGATGAAAGACATCAAGGAGTAGGACCATTAGATGTAGACCCTGATGCATATAGTAAATACTCTGCTAAAGAGCAAGAGGATTTAGTAATGCCAGATTTAGTAGTAGAGAGATTTGAAGAGTTCTATAATAAATGTATAAAAAGATAATGAAAAAAGGATATGAGTGTACTACACCCTCTATCTTTAATATCTAAGATAGAGGGTGTAGTTTTTTTATGTTATTCCATAACTCCTATTTCATCTGGAACAATAATTTCTGCATCAGTAGCTGCAATAATATCTTCAACTGTGTAACCAGGAGCAAGCTCTTTAAGAACCAATCCTCCTGGAGTAACTTGAAGATAACATCTTTCAGTTACAATATCAGTTACACAATTTTTTCCAGTTAATGGAAGTGTACATTTTTTTAAAATTTTAGGAGCACCATTTTTTTCACAATGGTCAGTAGAAATAATTATACGTTTTACACCAGAACATAAATCCATAGCTCCTCCCATACCAGGAACTAATTTTCCAGGTATAGTCCAGTTGGCGATATTTCCCTCTTGGTCTACTTGAAGAGTGCCAAGAACAGCAATATCAATATGTCCACCACGAATAAATCCAAAGCTAGCAGTATGGTCATGAACACTACCACCAGGGATTATAGAGGCGGGCATACCACCAGCATCAATAATATCTATATCAGCATCATCCCAGCTAGGAGTAGGACCACTACCAACAGTACCTATTTCAGCTTCAAGCCATATATCTACTCCTTTAGGAAGATAGTTAACACACATTAGAGGGACTCCAATTCCTAAATTTACAAAGTCTCCATCTTTAAAAAATTTTGCACAACGAGAAGCAATTAGTGAACGTCCTTTTAATTCAGCCATGATTATTTACCTCCTTCTTGAGCTTTTTGTTTTAACCTTTGCCAATAAGGACATACATGTCTAGTATTACCCTCTCTTACATAAATCATATCAACTAATGGAGCTGGGACATCAATTTCACTAGGACCTAATTCTCCTACTTCAACTAATTCTTCAGCTTCTACTATAACAATATTTCCAGCAAAAGCCATCTCAGTACTGATAGCTCTAGAATTCATTCTAAAAGATATGTTTCCAGCTTTATCAGCTTTAGTAGCTTTTATTAAAGTTATATCTGCTCTTAGAGGTAACTCTAATAGATATTCTTTTCCATTGATTTCTAATTTTTGTTTTCCTTTTTCAACATCTGTTCCAAGTCCAGTAGGAGTTAAACATCCTCCTAATCCATAACCACCACAACGAATTCTTTCAGAAAATGTTCCTTGAGGACTGAACTCAATATCTATTTCTCCAGCAAACATCTGGTCTTTTGCTATAGGATTTAGACCAATATGTGTTGTGATAAGAGATTTAACTCTTTTAGCACTGATTAATTTTCCAAGCCCAAGGTCTGGCATACCAGCAGAAACAGCAATTGCATGAATATCTTTAACACCTTTATCTAACATTCCTTCAATAATATCGTCAGCAGCAAATTCTCCATGCCAATCTCCAAACATTATAGTTTGACCATCGTGAAATTTTTTAAGTATCTCTTCCATAGAAAATATTTTCGATAACACTTTTCATCCCACCCTTCATCTATACATAAATTAGATTATTTTCCTTCAAAAATAGCTTTTCTTTTTTCCATAAATGCTTTACATCCTTCTTGGAAATCCATAGAAGCTGCACACTCTCTCTGTGTAGGAATCTCAGTTTCAGCAAGCCATTTCTTATAATCAGAGTAGTTAGCATCATAAATTTGTTTTTTAATATTTTTATAAGAGATAAGTGGACCAGCAGCTAGTTTTTTAGCAAATTTCATAGTGACTTCTTCTAATTCTTCAACAGGAACAACTTTATATGCTAATCCAAGTTCTTTTGCTTCTTCTGTTCCCATAGGTCTACCAGTAGCAGCTAATTCCATTGTACGAGAAGTTCCAATCGCTTTAGAAAGTAGATATGTTACACCAGTATCAGGTACAAGTCCTAAATTTACAAAGGCTAATAAAAATTTTGCATCTTCAGCACAAATCATAAAATCTCCACCAAGAGCTAAACTAACTCCAGCTCCTGCAGCTGCTCCTGATACAGAAGTGATAACCATTTTACTCATTTTTTTAAGTCCGTCTGCAACAATACCAACCTTTGCAATTAGACCATCCATATTTACTTCCCCACCAGCTTGTATTAATTTATAAAAATATCCAATATCTCCACCAGCAGAAAAAGCTTTACCAGCACTTTTGATTACAAGAACTTTAACATTAGGATCTTTTTCAGCTTTATCTACTACATACATCAATTCATCTGCCATCTGTTCATCAATAGCATTAAGATTTTTTAAAAAATTCATTGTAACTATTCCAATACCATTTTCAACAGTATAAATTAGTTTTTGTAATTCCATAATAAACCTCCACCTTATTAAAAAACAGTAGTAAATAATTTATTAGTGTAAAACAATTTCAAAAAAATTTTTTATTCCATTGGAACCACCTAAAACCTCTAAAAATAATTTTATAAAATAAGAAAATTATTTTTAATTTATTATTAAAGTCAATGTTCTTCTTAATAGGAGTATACCTCGTAAATTTAAAAAAAACAAGGGGATGTTGTAATTTAAAAAATTAAAGTTATTGTAACTAAATTCAAGAATGACTTTCGTTCAAAGAATAAAGAGCAAGTAGGTTCATCTCACTAAAAACACAAAACTCGTTTCACTCAAACAGTTGTGTTTTTTAGCGTTCGATTTCGCTGACTTGCTCTATTTATTCTCCTCAATCTTCGTCATTCTTGAATGTTATTCTCTCTCCTAGTAAATTTCTTAAATTGAAATAACCTCTTTTTATTTTATACTGAATATATATTTTTTATCTCAAATCCTAAAAACTTTTCTGCTATCTTTTTAAATCTTTCTTTATTACCACTTACAAAGAAATCAACTCTTCCTTTTTTATCAGAGGTATTTAGACTATCACTTAACTTTAGTAAAGAATATAGCTCTAAAGCTGTTTCTCTAGCTGGATCTACAATCTTACCAGAAAAATATTTTTCAATATCTTCTCTAATAATAGGGTAGTGAGTACATCCTAAAATAAGAGTATCAGCCTCCTTTGAAAGATTATCAATATGATTTTTAAGAAGCTCATATCTATCTTTGTGTGTTTCCCAACCTGTTTCTATCATAGTACAAAATTCTGGGCATCCCTCTTGAGTTACAGAGATATTTTTAGAAATTTTATTAAATTTTGTAATATAGGCTTTAGATGAAACTGTAAAAGGTGTAGCTAAAATATTTATCTTATTATTGCTTGAAACTTTTAAAGCTCTCTTTACTCCAGCATCAATAACTCCAATAATAGGAATTGAGTATCTATTTTTTAAACTGTCTAAAGCAGCAGCGGTAGCTGTATTACAAGCCACCACTACTGCTTTACATTCATTAGCTATAAAAAAATCTAATATCTTATAACATAATTCTCTAATCTCTTCTGCACTTTTTTGTCCGTAAGGAGAATTTTTACTATCACCATAATAAAATATATTTTCATTGGGAAGAATACTCAATATCTCTTTTAGAACGGTAGTACCTCCTACCCCAGAATCAAAAACTCCTATACTCTGTTTTTCTAATTTCAAATGCTTCCTCCCTTAATAAAAATAATATTATTTAAAAATATTCATAAAGAATGTAATTATAGAAGCATTCACAAAGTCTATAAATAGAGAACCAACTAGTGGTAATACAAAGAAAGCCTTGGCTGAAAATCCATTGACAGATGTGAAAGTTTCCATATTTGCCATAGCATTAGGAGTAGCTCCTAATCCAAATCCACAATGTCCAGTAGCAAGAACCGCAGCATCATAATCTTTTCCCATCATTCTAAATGTTATATGGTAAGCAAAAAGTGCCATGATAACAGTTTGGATAAGTAAGATAACTATTAATGGTAAAGCTAGTGCAGCTAATTCCCATAATTTCATTGACATCAAAGCCATAGATAAGAACAATGATAGAGATATGCTTCCAATTATAGAGATCTCTTTCATTGGTAGAGTTTTCTTTTGAGCATCTGCTATATTTCTAATTATAGCAGCGATAACCATAGGTCCAAGATATCCAGGTAAAACTAATCCAAGTTTCTTACTAAATACTGGAATACAAGCACCAATACCCATTGCTAAAGCTATAACTACTACAGAATCAAAGAGAGTTCCTTCAGAAATAGGGTTGTCAGACTCTAACTTAATAGTAGAGTTTCCAGTTTCTTCATCAGTTGTCTTAGCTTTTAAATTGTACTTTTGCATAAGTCTTTTAGCTACAGGTCCACCTATTAAACATCCAGCAACTAGTCCAAATGTAGCAGAAGCAATAGCCACTGAAAAAGCACCAGCTGCTCCAGCCTCTTCAAGTACAGGACCAAAAGCTCCAGAAGTTCCATGTCCTCCAGTCAATGGAATAGAACCAGCAGCAAGTCCAATATATGGATGTAAATTAAAAGCTTTAGCTAAGAAAACACCAACTACATCTTGAATAATAACTAAAATAGTAGCAGCAGCTAAGAATAGAGCAACTCCTACTCCACCTTTTTTCAGGAGTTCAAAACTAGCTGAGAATCCTATAGTAGTAAAGAATATAACCATTAAAAAATCTTTTAAAATACTGTCAAAGTTAAAAGTAAAAGTTCCAGTATTGTGACCTATTAACATAAAAATAGAAAATAGAGTTCCACCTATAACAGGAGCTGGAATAAAAAATCTCTCTAAGATAGGAACTCTTTTCTTAATTCCTTTTCCTAATAATAATAAGATTACTGCAATAGCAAGAGTTTCTGCCATATTAAATGTGTACTCAAACATAAAAAACCTCCTCATATTATTGTAATTATGGTTTATATTATGAATATACCTTATACCATAGTTAAAAGTCAATAATTGACAATATATATAATTGATATTTATATTATCAAAATATGATATAGAAGTTTTTTAAAATAAAATTTAATTTAAACATAAAGTAAAAAAAATAATTTATTTTCCTTTTAATAAACATTTAATAAAAAAACTGTGCTAATATAATCTTATCAGCATCTTTTTTATAAAATAAAAAAATAATAAAAATTTATAATATATATAATATTTTACAATAAAAGTGCAAAAAAATAAAGTATGTTGTAAAAAAATACTCAGTTTTTAAAAATGAGCTTTTTTTACTCTTAGTATATGATTTTCAATCCATTTTTAATACAGGAAATATGAACAGGAGATTTAGGACCAACCTCTCCATCTATATCACTATTTAATGAGGAATCAAGATATTCAACAACAAAGTCTGAACTTTTAAAATGTATAATATCCTTTGGTTCTTCTAGATGTTCTAATTTTAAAAACTCAAAAAGTGAAAGGAAGGTAGATAGAATATTCTCTCCCTTTACTATGATAACATCTAGTAATCCATCATTTATTTCACTTTTGTAAGATATATTTATATTTCCTGCTGTACGTCCATTGAAGGTAAAGAAGATAAGTGCATTTCCTTCATAAGAAAACTCATCTGATGTAACTTTGATATCTAATTTTTTTAGTGATGGTAATTCTTTTATTCCGTTGATGTAATAAGCTAATTTTCCTAGAGTATTTTTCTGATGTGTAGGTGTCTTTTGTGAGATATCAGTAAAAAGTCCAAAGCTAAATACATTTATAAAGTATTTGTCATTAGCTTTACCTAAATCTATCTCTCTAATCTCTCCAGAAAGAATTTTATCACAAGCTTCTCCTATATCTGCTGGCATACCTATATATTTTGCAAAATCATTGGCAGTTCCCACAGGAAGTATAGCAAGAGGAATATCTAAATTTTTCTCTTTCATTAAATTTATAATCTGATTGATAGTTCCATCTCCACCAGCTCCTAAGATATGATGGTAAGAGCTATCTATGTCAAAAAAAGCTTCTTTTAAACTTTGCTCAGTAGATATTCTAAAAGGAATGATAGTATATCCTTTTGCTTGGTACCTATTGATGATTATGTCTAAATTTTTTGTAACTACTCCCTCTCCAGAAAAAGGATTGTATATAAATTTAACTTTTTTCATACCACACCTCATTATTGTAACTTATTACTTCCTAATGTATATAATATCATATAATTTGAAAAATGGTGTATAAAATTTAATAAAAATTTGGTATAATTTAGAATGAGTAAATCTGTATTAAAAATCTTGAAAATGTTGGAAGTTTAGAAAGGAAATCTATGATTAGGAAAATAAATAGAGTATTTCAAAATTTTTTAAGAAATCAAAAAGTAAAAATAGCTAGGTTATTATGGGATAAAAAAGAAAAAGTGAAGATAATTAAAGAGGATCTAATAGAAAAAAATGGAATAGACTCTATTATAATAATGAGAGATGATGGAAAAATAGGGGATATGGTTGTAAGCAGCTTTATTTATCGAGAGATAAAAAGGCAATATCCTAATATTAAAATAGGAGTAGTAACAAGAAAAGGTGCTACTGACATTATAAAAGATAACCATTATATTGATAAAATTTATGAATATAAAAAAGATAGTAGTTATTTAAAAAATCTAGCTAATGAGATAGCTAAAGAAAAGTATGATCTATTAATAGATACTTCTACTATCTTAAGAGAAAAACAGATAATGTTTATTAGCAAGTGTGACTGTAAAATAAATTTGGGAGTAGATAAAGAGGGGTGGCAATTATTTGATATAAGTGTACCAGAGGAAAAAAATTCTCATATAACTAAAAGATTTATAAATATTTTAGAAGTATTAGGAATAAAAGAGATACAAAGTAATTATGATATACAGATATCAGATGAAGCTCTGGTAAAGGTAGAGAAAAAAATAAAAGAAGAGGAAAATATACTTGAGGTAAGTGGAAAAGAAAGAGTTATATTAAATCCATATACTGCAAGTAAACATAGAAATTTTAATAGAAAAAATATAGAAAAGATTATAGAAATTCTTTTGAAATATAGAGAAAATGAATTATATTTGTTGGGACATGGAGAAAATAAAAAAGAGATATTAGAGATAAAAGAAAAGATAAAAGATAAAAGAGTACACTATATAGAATTAGCTGGAATACAAGAAGTAATAGCTTTGATAAAAAATTGTGAAATGATAATATCTCCAGATACTTCTATTGTACATATAGGAGTAGGGTTAGATAAAAAAGTGATAGCTATATATAGAGAAGATGTTATAGGAAACAATGGTGTATTGTGGGGACCAAATTCAGATAAGGCTATTCAAATTTTTTCAAAAGAGAATAAAGATGATGATATAAATAATTTTGATATGAGAGAAATAGAGAGAGCAATAAGTTAAGGGAGATTTTTATGGAAAAGAAAAGAATATTGTTTTATAATGGACAGCTATTTATGGGAGGAATAGAGAGAGTATTAATTTCATATTTACAAGGTTTAGCAAAAGAAAAAGATTTAGAAATAACAGTTTTAATAAAAGAAAATGATCTAGAAAAAAATATATTTTATAAAGATATCCCTAAAAATTTACCAGTTATATTTATAAAAACAGAGGAAATGGTTAAATTTAGAAATAAGGTAAAGAATAATAAGAAAAATATTTTTTGTAGATTACTATATCCATTACTTTTAAGCTATGAAAGAATATATATGAAAAAATGGTTAAAAAAATTTATGCAAGAAAATAAAGAGAAGTTTGATATAGTAATAGATTTTGATATGAGTTTAGGAAAATATCTAGATGTAATACCATTACCTAAAATAGGATGGGTTCATTATAATCTTTCAAGTAAAAAAGGTAAGAAAAAAGTAAGATTAAGTGAGAGATTAAAAAAATATGATAAGATTGTTAATATTTGTGATGAGATGTTGCAAGAGATGATTCAAATATTTGATGTACCAAAAGATAGACTATATAGATTATATAATCCTTTTGATATAGATATAGTAAAAAAGAATATGGAAGCTGAAGTTGAATCAGAGGATGAAAAATTTTTAAAAAATGAATATATGGTAGCAGTATCTAGACTAGCAAAAGGAAAGGGAAGAGAAGATTTAATAGATATATATTATAATTTAAAAAATAAAGGAATAAAAGATAAGTTATATATAATAGGAGATGGACCACAAAAATCAGAGTTAGAAGAAAAAATAAAAGAGTTAAACCTTGAAAAAGATGTATTGCTATTGGGACAGAAAAAAAATCCATTTCCATGGATGAAGAATGCAAAACTCTTCTTACATACTTCATATGGAGAAGGTTTACCTACAGTATTTTTAGAAAGTATGATTTGTGGGACAGCTGTAATTGCCTATGATTGCCCAACAGGACCAAAAGATATTTTAGGTAAGAATGAATATGGAATCTTAGTAAAAAATGGAGATAAAAAAAGTTTTGAAGAAGAGATAATAAATTTATTAGATGATGAGAATAGAAAAAAATATATGTTAGATAAGTTTATGAAGGAAAAAATAAAAGAATTTGATGTAAAATATATAGTAGAGCAATTTAAAAAACTTATTAATTTTGGAGATGAAGAATGAAGAAAAAAATAGTTTTTAGAAGTGGAAGTCTTAGAATGGGAGGACTTGAAAGAGTATTAATAGAGGTTCTTCAAACAATAAACAAAGATAAGTACGAGATTATCTTGGTAATAGATGATGATTGTGGAGAAAATAATATTTTTGAGAAGGATATTCCGAAAGAGGTAAAATATTATTTTTTAAAATCACAAGAGCTAATTCAGAAAATAGATAAGTATAGATTGAAAAAAAAGAATTATATATATAAAATCTTATATAATTTTTATTTAAACTATTCAACAAAAATAATGTTTAAAAATATGGAAAAATTAGTAAAAGAAATGGGAAGTATAGATATATTAGTTGATTTTGATGCTGGTGCAACTAAATATATAGATAAATTAAATATAAAAAGAAAAATTGTTTGGATTCATAATTCAATTCCAAATTTAAAAAAGAAGAAAGATAAGATAGAAAGGTTTGGAAAAAGATTAGAACATTATGATACAATAGTAGCAATTTGTGATGAGATGAAGGAAGAACTAGAAAATATTTATCCTAAACTAAGAGGAAAAATCAGAAGGATATACAATCCATTTAATTTTGAAAGAATAGAAAAATTAAGTGAAGATTTAAGTGAGTTAAATAATGAACAAAAAAATATGCTAAAAGATGACTATTGTATCGCTATTTCAAGATTAGATACACTTCAAAAAGACTACTTAACTTTAATAAAAGCTTTTTCAAAGTTAAAAGAAAAAAATATAAATAAAAAATTATATATAATAGGAGATGGACCTTCAAAAGAAGAAATAAGAATATATATAGAAAATTATAAACTTGAAGACCAAATAAAGTTATTAGGTAGATTTAAAAATCCATATGTATGGTTAAAAAATTGTGATTTTTTTATACATAGTTCAAAATATGAAGGGTTTGGGTTGGTTTTAGTAGAAGCGGCTTTTTTTAATAAATTGGTTATATCAAGTGACTGTAAAGTAGGACCAAGTGAAATTTTGGAATATGGAAAAAGTGGATATTTATTTAATGTTGGGAATTTTGAACAATTAGCTGAAATATTAGAAAAAATAATATTAAAAAAAGATGGAGAAATAAGTAAAATTATAAAAAATATGGAAAAAAATCTATTAAGATTTGATAAAAGTGTAGTTTTAAAAGAGTATGAAAAACTATTTGATGAAAATTAATAAGGTGATAATTTGAAAGATATAAAATCTAGTGAATATAAAGAATATAAAATCTATTTTCCACCAAAAGAAAAAATGGAAGAATTGTGGAAAATTATTATAGATAATACTTTTAAACTTAATAAAGTACTGAAAGATACAAAGAGAAACTATGTAGCTATAGTAGAAATTAATAATAAAAAATATATTTTAAAAGAATTTCGTTCAGAAGTAGTTATTCCTCAAAGGAAAATACAAACCTTCTTTAAAAAAGGAGAAGCCCTTACTACATTAAAAAATGGTCAAGAAGCTATAAAAGAAGGAGTAACAGAGTTAGTAGAACCATTAGTTGCTATTATAAAAAAAGGAATTTTTATTCAAAAAAGCTTTCTTTTAATGGAATATATTGATGGAAATATTCTTAGAACAAATGAAGATATAGATAAGGTAATTGAAATAATAAAGAAAGTACATAAGTTAGGAAGATATCATGGAGATCTTAATACTTCTAATTTTGTAAAAATCGAAAATAAAATTAAAATGATAGATACACAAATGAAAAAAGAAAAGTATCTATATTTTAAAAGAATATATGATATTTTTACACTAAAAGAGGATTTGTTAGTAAAAGAGTTGAGATATAATGTGGATATGAAATATTCAATAAATAAAAAAGGATTTTCATATATATTAGTCTTTATTTTAAAAAAGATAAAACGTTCTAATTTTATAGAAAAATTCAGAAATTTGAAAAAAGATTTGAGAAAAAAAGGCTGGAGAATATAGGGAGAGGAAAAGTGAAATTATCAAATATTAGAAAAAAATTGAAAGAGATATATTTGGATGTATATTTTAAATTGAAACCTTTTGAATATAAAAAAGGGAATAAAATACTTTTAACTGTAACAGACGGTTTAGGAGATAATATTGTTCGTGAAAAATTGCTAAGAAAATTTTTAGAGGAATATGGAAATGATAGAGTTATAGTAATGTGTGTAGAAAAAACTAAATCCTTTTTAGAAAAATTAGGATTTAATAATATAATTATATATAGTTCTTCTCATAGAAAAAGGATAAAAGGGAAAATTGAATTAATAAATAAGATAGCGAGTTTAGGAATTGAAAAAATAGTTTCATTAGAATTTGATCAACATGATATTTATGTGAAATACATAAAAAATGTAGAAAAAATAGGATATTTTAATAAATTTAACACTAAATATAATAAATATTATAATAAAATTATAAATTTTGAAAGAGAAAATTATATTCTTGAACAAGTTAAAAATTTCTACAATGAGTATTTTAATAAAAATTTAACTTTGAATGGAATTCTTCCAGATATAAGCAATATGTATGGTAAATCAGAAAAATATAAAAACGTAATATCTTTCGGGATAGGATCTGCTGATAGAAAAAAAATGTTATGTTCAGATAAGGTAGTTGAAATAATAATAACTTTAAATAAAACTTCAAAAAATAAAATAATTTTATTAGGAAAAGGGGAATTAGAAGAAAAATTAGTTAATGAAATAAAAACTAAGATTAAGTTAGAAAAATATAATGTTATAAATTTAGTTAATAAATTAAGTTTAACAGAAACATTAGAAATTATAAACTCGGCAAAAATTTATTTAGGAGTAGATTCAGGATTATATAATTTTGCATTTGGATTTAGGAAGAAGATTCTTGCTTTTTTTGGACAAAAAAATAGTTTTTCACATGATAAATTTGAAAATGTAAGGATAATATATGGTAATAGTGAAAATAGAGAAGAGAATTACTTTGGAACAAAATTATTAAATTCTATAGAAATAGATTATGAAGATTTAAAAAAATTTTTAGTAGGGGAAAATGATGAATAAAGAAAAATTTTTAAAACTAAAAGAGATAGTTCTATATATTTTAGGGGTAAGTCTTTTTATAAATTTTAATATTACTAAAATTAGTTTAGGTTTTATTTTTGTATTTATTTTAATAGATATATTTTATTTTAAAGAAAAAATGGAATTCGGAAATAAAAAATTAAGAAAATTAGTATTATTCTTTATTGGAGTAGGGATTTTATGGAATTTTTTAGCTGATTTTAATTATAGAGCAGTTAGAGCATTTCTTAAAATAAACCAATATTTTATAATTACTTTCTATTTATATTCTTTAGTAAAAGAAAAAAAAGAGATTTTAAGAAAGTTTATAATAAGTATAGGGATAGGATATCTGTTGTTATTTTTTAATGGAATAAATACATATTTTTTAAAAAAAGATATTTCAAGATTTGAAGGGTATTTAGGGATTATGTCTACAGCTTTAATCAGTTCAATTATAACAGTATTTTCTTTTGGAGGGATATTAGAGAGTAAAAGTAAAAAAATCAAAATTTTTAGTATTTTTCTATGTGCAAGTTCATTATTTTTACTTGTTATTTCACAAACTAGAGCAGCATTATTAGCTGTTATTTTATCGTGTTTTATATTAGTAGTTATTAATAAAAATATTAAATTATTATTATTATCATGTATAAGTGGAATGGTATTGCTATTAATATTTTTCCAAACTCCATATTCAAATAGATTTAAGAAAAATACTTTTAATATTGAAAGAACAGTACAAAATACTTCTAATGGATTAAGAGTAGAAATGTGGAAAAATGCAATTTGGCGTTATTCACAGCATCCAATAACTGGAACAGGAACTAAACAAGATAAGAAGTTGTTTGATAAATATGTAGATATGATGCCAGAAGATACTAAAGTTCAAAGATATTATAAATCTATATTTGAAAAAGGATTTGATGATGCTCATAGTATGTATCTTAATAACTTAGTATATCATGGGGTATTTTCAATATTTCAATTTTTAATTTTTTTACCATATTTTTTAATAGTTTTAATAAAAAATCTTGAATTTAAATATAGATTAGCTACTTTTGGTGCATTAATAAGTTATTGTATCTATGGAGTGGTATGGCCTCTTTGGAGAGGAGGAGCAGACCCAGTATTTTTATGGGTTATTTTAGCGATAACAGGATGCAGTTGCTTGAAAAATAAAGGAGAATAAATGAAAAAAATAAGTGTAATACTTCCAGTTTATAATGTCGAAAAATATGTAAGAAAATGTCTTTTATCAATAGTTGAACAAAGTTACCAAAATTTCGAAGTTTTAATAGTTGATGATGGAAGTGTTGATAATTTTTTTAAAGAGATAGAAGATATAGTTGCAGAAAATAAAAATATAAAAATATACCAAAAAGCAAATGGAGGATTAGCTTCAGCTAGAAATTTTGGTTTAGAAAAAGCAAATGGAGATTATATTTTATTTATTGATAGTGATGATTGGATAGAAAAAGATTTATTTAAAAATTTAGTAGAAAATTTAAGTGATGAAGATATTTTAATATTTAATTTAGGAGAGTATAGTAATAAAGAAGGTAAAATAATAACAAATAGAAGAATAAAAAATATAAATAAAGAATTATTGAAAATTAATGAAGGATATATTTTTTTAGATGAAGTTCCAAATGGAGCAACAATAAAAATTTATAAAAGATCCTTTATAGAAAAAAATAATTTTAGGTTTAATGAGGGGTTAAAGTTGTATGAAGATACATACTGGGATATAATCACTTTAATTAATACTAAAAAGGTAAGATTTTTAGATTATGTTGGATATTGGTATAGAGTAGGAAGAGATGGAAGCTTGATAACAGACTTATCTAGTGAGAAAAATAAAAAATATCAATTAATGATAAAAGAATTATTGTTAAAATTAAAAGATGAAAATATTTCAGAGTTAGTAAAAATAAAATTAGAAATTTTAATATTGAGAATAGAAATTGAATTAGAGGAAATTAGTAAAAATTTTTTTAAAGAAGAATTTACAGAGTTTTTTAAAAAGAGTTTAACAATAATAGAGAATGAGAAAAATACCATAGTTAAAAAATATTTTAAAAGTAAAATAAAAAAAATAAT